>SWBY01004874.1_pt1 | contig 72788 bp, 52 predicted proteins | sample 4693071 | NCBI WGS metagenome assembly SWBY01 (sample SAMN10267273, study PRJNA491770) | bioreactor metagenome | isolation source: DHS bioreactor inoculated with marine methane seep sediment | place: Japan: Omine Ridge, Nankai Trough | collected 2006-05-06 | reverse complement strand
ACGGGATCTGGGCATCCAGTTTCATCTGACATTTACTTTCGGACTTCCCGGTGAGACCTGGGAGACCGCCCGGGAAACCATTGATCTGGCTCTGGAAATGGATCCGCAAACCATACAATTTTCCATCTGCACGCCTATGCCGGGAAGCAAATACTACAATATGCTTGAGGAAAAAGGTCATATCTGCTCCACGGACTGGAGTTCATACACCGGATTCGATTCGGCTGTGGCCCGGACGGAAGAACTCTCCTCGGAAAATCTCCAGGAAATTCTCAAAGAAGCCTATACCCGATGGGACGCGCACAGGGTGCAGCGAACATCAATAAAAGAACGTCTGGCCCACACCCTCAAAGAAAAAGGCAAACAGATTCTGGAATACCTTGAGCCGGAAAAGTAAGGGGTTTCTGCCGGTGCCCCCCTAGTCCTCCACCAATACCCGGATGATGCCCTTGAAAATATCGAATTCGCCTGGTTCAATAGCGGATCGGGTCGGGAGAATTCGTATGAACTGCAGAACTCGGCTATTGTATTCCGGGTTGGAATTGACCACCAGAAGTGCTCCCTTATCCGTCTGGCTTTCCAGGGTTACTTTGCATGAACCGGCATCATCCTTAAACCGGGCTGAGATGGGTGTGTCTGTCCCTGTAATGACCATCCGGGTCCAGTCTTCGCCGCATTCCGGATCGAATTCCACTGGGAATTCACTGCTTTCCGTTCCCGCTTCCCAGAACCGGAAACGGTTGTCCAGCATAACATTGCATTGAATCCGGTCCAGGGAACATTCCTCCAGAAAATTGAAATGAACAGACCACTCAAAATAACCGTTTCCCAGGGCTTCAAACCGCCAAACCTGAATCAGTGGCTGAGTCAGGGATTTTCCAGTAAGCACCAGAACAGTGTCGGTGTGTTTACTCACCTGCCAGTCGCTATAGGTGGCGTCGTACCAGATGGCATGGGAGCGGTAGGACGTATAGACACCGAACCGGTCGGTGAGCCACATGCTGCCGGCATGTAAATGGACGCTTTTATCGAAAAACAGAAGTTGTGTGGGACCGGATTGCAGGGACCGTGCCCGGCATCGGTTGTAACTCCGGATAGCCGACAGTGAATTACTGATTTCCAAAATCCGGCCTTGATCCAGCAGTAGCACCCGGTGGCATAGAATGGAGATCATTTTCAGATCGTGGGAAACTAATAAAATAGTCACGCCTTTGCGTTGAAAATCCTGAATCACATCAAAACATTTTTTCTGAAACTCTTCGTCACCCACGGCCAGAATCTCGTCCAGAAGCAGAATATCCGGGCGTAAATGCAGGGCCAGTGAAAATGCCAGTCTGACATACATTCCCGAAGAATATGTTCTCACCGATTGGTGAACGGCATCGCCGATTCCGCTGAATGCCACGATATCATTGAGTATCCCCCGTGTTTCAGCCCGGGAAATCCCATGAAGAGCTGCACTCACATAAATATTTTCAATACCGGTGAGTTCCGGATGGAAGCCGGTACCCAGCTCCAGCATGGCATTGAGTCGACCGTTGATTTCAAACTTGCCTTCTGTCGGTGCGGTAACACTGGTAAGTATTTTCAGGAGCGTACTTTTTCCAGCACCGTTTGCGCCGATGATCCCGAATACCTCACCCCGGGCGATATCCAGTGTGATATCCTTCAGCGCCCAAAACTCCCGGCTCTCTTTCCGGCGTTCTCCGGTATCACGCAGGCGACGGCGGTACATGGTGACATACTTTTTCCCGATTCCGTCCAGTCGTATTGCCTGTTCTTTCATGATCTTTCCCGCGGTTTCATAGTACCGGTCAGTACACGGTGTCTGCCGGGTTTGTTACCGTTTCGCATCCACCGCTCGTCCAGTGCGAAAAAATGTTTATCCCCGGATTCGTCCATCTCCGGTTTGGGGTCCATGACCAGTGATTTAAAAACGCCGTCATCGCCGGCAAAATCCATCACAACCTGAAATGTCAGATCCGAGAGGTTCGCCAGAATCTCCACGTCAAGTGTCCAACTGATTCCGCCGTTATCTTCCCGGAACGTCCAGCAGTATACCGCCGGCTGACTCCTGTCCGTGGCCCGGAGATGCAATTCAGGCGTGAGGGTCAACACTTCCCATTCTACACGATGCCGCCGTTCCTCAACCCATCGTGCGAACAGCCCTTTTACACCGGTGAGGCGGTCACCATTGAGAGTAAAATGGAGTGTGGAATCAGAGAGTCCCACCTCAAGGTTTCCCGCCTTGAGAGTGACCTGATCCCTTTCCTGATCAAAAAACTCGTCCATCTGGTGATCCGGCAGCATAGCCAGTGTGAAATTCATTTCTGTGAGATCCGAAGCCGGTATGGATCGGGAGATGATCCGTCCCTTGAGAAACGCGTAGCCGTTAAAAATCTGTGACTTCCCTGTGTCGGGAAGGTTCCTGAAATCTGCCAGGAGTCCCGGGATATCCACCCGTGAATCGAATCCTGTCAGTCCGATGAACCGTCGGGGATACGTCCGCATGAGAATGGATTCCCGGGTGTAACTCCGGGTTTTCAGGGGAGGAAGCGTTCGGTATCCGTCGGAAGTAAAATAGCGACGGTACCGGCTGGACACCGTGATGAGAATCTCCATCCGGTCAAAATATTCGCTGAACCCTTTACCGAAAGAAAAATGAATATCCATATACCGGTCTTCACGGAGCCGCAGATTGATCTCCAGGGTCAGATTTGTATTGGGGAACCGGCCCCGGACAGTGAATCCAGTGGGATCCTGTGATGTGAGTATCCAGATGATTTCTTTTGATGAATACTGATGGCTTTCCCGCCAGAATTGGAGGCAGAATCCATCGGTTGAAGTCAACAGGGTGCCCTGGGAGATGATGTGGAAGTTACCGTGGTAAAAAGCCAGCATCATCCGGGGCCGTTGAAGCCGGGCCAACCAGTTGATTGCACCGATGTTCTGGGCGTACCATTCCACCACATCACTGGCTTTTCCTGTCCGGACGGATTTGCCGTTTTCCAGGCAGATCACCCGGTCACAGAAATTGCCGATAATGGACAAGTCGTGTGAGACCAGAACCACAGCGACTCCCGCTTGAATACTCCGATGAATGAACTGGAAACACCGGTTCTGAAACTCGAGATCACCCACGCCCAGCACCTCGTCCAGAATAAGAAGCCGGGGTTTGGAATGCGCCGCTACGGCAAATGCCAGCCGGATCATCATGCCTGACGAGTAGGTTTTCACCGGTTCCCTGATAAATGTATGAAGTCCGGAAAAGGTGATGATACTGTCACTTTTTTCCAGGAGATAACTCCGGGTCAACCCCAGAAGTGATCCCATTAGAAAAATGTTTTCGTACCCCGTGAGTTCCGGTTCCAGACCGGCGCCCAGTTCCAGAAGACTCGTGACGTTTCCATTGATATCCACGGTACCGGTATCCTGTCTTGTAATACCTGAGATCACCTTGAGGATAGTGGATTTCCCCGATCCGTTCCGGCCAATAATTCCCAAAACCTCACCGGGATAGATCTCAAAACTCAAATTATCCGCAGCGCGAATCTCATGGCTCGTGGTTCCGAAACCCATGGCTTCCAGCATCGATGTGCTCAGCAGGCGCCGCTTGGAATAGACACGGTATATCTTTGAGATATTTTTTACACTGACAACGGGAATCATAGCCATGGATCGACTCTAAAGATAATCCGCCATCACTGGCCCGCGTTTATGGTATAGCCAGATAGCGATTGCGCCCAGAACACCAATCCAGCCTGTTGCCAGCAGCAGGTGCATGGGTTCCGGGAATTGACCGAGCAGAAGGATGGATCGGAACATTTCAATAAATCCCAGCATGGGATTCATCAGGAATATTGGTCCCAGTTTTCCAGCCAGTGTGGGGGAGACGGAATAAATGACATGAATGGGATAAAAAATAGGTGTGGCGTAAAACCATACCAGGATAAGCGCATCCACAATATACCGGGTGTCCCGGTAAAACACATCGAGATTGGCAACTAGCGATGTCAGTGCCAGGGTGAACATCAGCAGCAGTATGATGGGGATGGGCAGGAAAAGCAGGCTCCAGGACAGACTCTTGCAGATAAACAGGGGAATGGGAAAAAAGAGAATAAGAGCCGTAATAAAATTTATGAAATGTCCCAACACGGTGGAAATGGGTATGATCTCACGGGGAAAATAAACTTTGTTCACCAGGTTGGATTCTTCAACCAGAGAATGGGATCCGGCACTGACGGACATGGAAAGAAAGTTCCAGGGGATCAGACCGCACAACAGAAAGAGCGGGTATGGAGCTCCCAGGTTTTCGAACCGGACAATGAGCGAGAATACCACGGAGAGAACAATCATCTGCAGTACCGGATTCAGGAGCATCCAGAGAAATCCCAGGGTGGCACTTTTGTACCGGACCTTGAAATCTTTAATGGCGAGATTGAGGATCAGTTCCCGGTACGAGAATATCTGATTGAAATATCGTACAACCACTGCCATGTTTTCACCTGCTGGAATCGATTACTTTTCAACGTCCGGACTCAATGCTTCGCTCATTGATTTCTTATCTTATGTTTTTCAGGTGGAATTGGCAAGGCGATGAATCGATGAAGGTCAACTGACTAATTCGTTCAGCAGGGGCTCATAATACCGGTCGACAATTGTATCCCAGGTATAATGGGTGCGCGCAGCGACCGCTCCGGCCCGCCCCAGGCTTTCTCTTAATTCCGGTGATCGGATGAGCTTTGCCAGAACCCCGGCCCATGCATCGGCATCAGTCGGATCGACAACATACCCGGTTTTGTCCGACTCAACAATGTTCTGCAGCCCCCCCACTTTGGAGACCACTACTGGTCGCCCCGTTGCCATTGCTTCCAGAGCAACCATGCCGAAGGGTTCCTGCCACAGGGACGGCACAACGATGATATCCATGTCTGCGTAAAAATCAGAAAGCTGAGTCTGTGTGTGCCATCCTGTATATCGGAGTCCGGGAATTTCCGGATTCCAATGTGGCAGCTCCCCGGTCATTGAGAATTCAAATTCCTCGTCAAGATCGTATTCCATGAGTTTACTGAAAACCTGCCGCAGAAACACATATCCTTTATGGGGATCGCTGGTTCGTCCCGGCATTCCGATCCTGACCGGTTTTCCGGGTTTGTATGGTTTTTGGGGAAAAATATCGGGATTATAACCACCGGGTATCGTGACGATCTGATCAGTACCGGTTTGTACAAAGTATTTCTGAAGATCGTTATAGACAATAACACGGCGGGCACGTCTCAACATACGCTTCACAGCAGCGGGATAAGTGGGTAAAAAGGTTCCGGCACTGAGATATTCCAAAAGAAAATCTTCTGATTCAGATAATTTACGTCGTACAAGAGATTTAATTGCACATGCATTGCAAGCGGGATATTCCGTGAAAAAATTTCCAAGATGTGATTTGTAGCACGGTCGATCGCCGCGCATGAATATACCATTCTGTCTCAGACACATACACTCATACGCATAAAACCGGATTACCGTAGGATAATCTCGAGCGGCTTCCGCCGCCCAGGGTTTAACGTGCCATCCATCGGTAACAAACACAATATCAGGTTTGAACCTGTCCAGTGCTTTACGGAATTTATGCCGGATTCCCCACCGATTGAAACTCCATGGACTGAATGGGATCGAAGTAACGGGGAATCCGGTTTCAGCAGTGATCTGTCCGCGATTGAGAATCAGATCATAGGCGGGAACAAACAGATGGACATCATGGGTTTGGGCCAGACGGGAGAAAACCTCTTTGACATCCACCCGGGCGCCACCGTCGGGCGGCCAGTTGAACAGCATATCCAGAACAGCGATCTTCATGCGGGTGTTCCCGGGAATTTCCCGATGGAAAGCGAATTCTTGTTTACGGGCATCTTTTTTTTCAGAGTTGAAAGGATAAACCAGTACATGCGTTCGCAAAGCATGGGCATGGAGAATCGCCATTCCACACGTTTGCGTGCGTTTTCGATTCTTTTTCAGACATAATCGGAATCATCGGCCAGATTGATCATAAAGCGGACAAAGTCATCATCATTATTGGCCAGCAACCCACTTGATTCATGCTGGATCACGTGCTGAACCTCACCCACGCCATGGGCGATTACCGGGAGACCGGTTGCCATGTATTCAAACAGTTTTGTGGGGCTTTTTGACTGAATCCATTGACTTTCTCCTTTGAAGGGGAGAAGGCCGACATCGGCTTCTGCAAGCATCTCCGGCATCTCATCAGGTTTTACCCAATCAATTCTTTGGATACAGGAACTGATGTCGGAATAACGGGTCCGGATCGCCTCATCAACTCGGGGCATTAATTGACCGGCTCCGACGATTTTCAACCGGACATTCCGGTTCTGTTCGACCACGTGGCGAAACGATTCCAGCATGACCATGACGCTTTCCAGGACTTCTTCACCCCAAACCAACCCATTCCACAAGAATGTAACGGGTCCGTCCCGGTTGTCCCGGCGGGTGTACGTGAATTTTTTGGTATCACATCCGGTGGAGACATAGCAGACATCGTCATTAAACTGTTTCAGGTAGTCCACAAGATATTTGCTGGAGGCGATGCAGCCCAAGGCGTTTGATGCGATGTTTCGGGTCATTTCACCGGGATCTTCGGTGCCCCAGAAAAACCGGTTCAACCGGGAATGGTTGAATGCAACCGTCAGATCCACATCATAATCATCATAATCAAAAAAATATTTCCGGATACCCAGACGATTCAGCAGATAAGGCATTGCGGCATGATAATGAATTTTCTGGATGATAAATATGGTGTTGCGGGCTGTCAGTAAACGGGGAAGGGCTTTCAGATTCAATGAGACACGGTGCCGATCCCGTAATTCCCACATTTCAACTTCAGAGAAATTACTCAAATGATCCCTGAATGATAATACGCTGGCATCAACCCCGACATATTTTTTCAACTGCGAGGCCATATTGTAGCATCTGACCCTGGAGTGAGGATAGTCATGACCACTGATTGTTATAAATAATAGCTTTAGATAACTCATATTTTAAAAAAAAAGTGGAACTTTTCTGTCCTCTCAGGAGTATCTTTAATAGAACTCCTCCGGGAAGAGTCACGACTTCCCGTCATCCTACCCAACAACCTGCTATTCAGCAATTCTTCAAAAATCCCCCCTGCTAACCCAGGGGGGCCTTCCTTTGTGCCGACACGAATCATATTCTGGCAAAAATGAAGAGATTTGGCAAGTGTGCATGTTCGGGAGTATTTTTGCGGGTCAGGAAATCAATCCGGCAATTTTCAGTGCCTTGATCATCACCCCGGGCCGGGGCAGCGAACCCAGTTCGGTAATGGCGACCCATCGATGATCCGTCCACCGCGAATCCTGCCGCCAGGGGTTGGACAGATGGGCAGTGCAGAGTGTGTAGATCACTTTGAAATGGGAATACGTGTGCGTAACGACTGTTTCCAGGGTGTTCTGAATCTCAATACCGTGCTCACGGCAGAACTTGTCCGGTTTGCATTCATCATGCATGAGGTTGGGCAATTCCCAAAGTCCGCCCAGAAGCCCGGTTTCCGGTCGTTGTACCAGCAGACAATGATCATCCTCAACAATGACAAATCCGGTGCCTGTCCGGACGGGAATTTTCTTTTTCGACGGTTTGACCGGGAACTCCCGGACACGGTCCATTCCGTGGGCACGGCAGCGTGCAGCCATAGGACAGTCCGAGCAGATCGGTGTTTTTTTGCACACCAGTGCACCCAACTCCATCCACGCCTGGTTAACCCAACGGGGTTCAAACTGAAAAAATGCTTTTTCCAGCAATGTGCGAATCCGGAGCCGGGTACCGGGTCTGGAAATATTATCCGCCAGGGCAAACAGCCGGGTCATCACCCGAAGAACATTCCCGTCAATGGCGGCAACCGGTGAATTAAAGGCAATGCTGAGTATGGCACCGGCAATATACGTGCCGATACCGGGCACTTTCAGTAGTGAGGATTCACTGTCCGGGATAATCCCATTGTGCCGATCACGGATGACCTGTGCACCCCGATGGAGATTTCGTGCACGGGCATAATATCCCAGACCCTCCCAGAGTTTCAGCACATCCGTAAGATCTGCTTCCGCAAGGGATTGAATCGTCGGGAACCGTGCCATCCACCGATTGTAATAATCCGTCACTGTTACGACCTGGGTCTGCTGAAGCATGACTTCGCTGATCCATATTTTATATGGGTCTGCCTGGCCCCGCCACGGCATCTCCCGGTGGTGAACCTCAAACCAGTCCATGAGATTTTTCAGATGTTCCGGGGTAAGTCCGGACTTCTCACGATGCGGTTTTTTTGATTCCGGAAACGTTATATTTGGCATATGCCTGCCCTCAAGAAATGGATAGTTTAATTTCGAAAGGCTGTCAATTGGGGATACTCCGGTTCCGGGGTAAGATGGCCTGAAGGAAAAGCGTTCTATTTTGAACCCGTGTCTACTTTTTGTTAAACTCCGGGTGATTTCGGATGATTATTTTTATCGTTGAGAAAATTTCATGATTTATATTTAAAGGAGTTCATTATGGTAGATCCCGCGACACTCATTCCCGGGACGGATGCTATTCCTGTTGCCTGGGGTTGGTTTGAGTTTCTCCTGCTTCTGACATTTGTGCTTCATCTGCTTTTTATGAACACCATGATCGGCGCAGCGGTGATTTCCCTGGTGGATAATTTCCGTGCGCGGAAAGGACCTCTTATCGGGAGTCTCGGGTGGGACATATCTCGCAAACTGCCCTGGATCATTGCCTTTACCGTGACTCTGGGTGTGGCGCCGCTCTTGTTCACACAGGTGTTGTACGGCCAGTTCCTGTATACCAGTTCCATTCTCATGGGATGGTACTGGATCTCCGTGGTCGGACTTCTTATCGTGGCTTACTACAGCGCCTACATATATAATCTTTACTACCAACGCCTGGGAAGAATACGTGTTTTTTTCATCGGATTGTCCACGGTGATTATGCTGTTCATCGCATTTATAATCACAAATAACATGACCCTGATGCTCCACCCCGAAAAATGGTCCGCATATTTTCAGAACAGCGGTGGTACGCTGCTGAATCTTTCGGATCCCACCTTATGGCCGAGATACCTGCACTTCATCATGGCTTCTCTTGCAATAGGAGGGCTTGCCATTGCCATCCTATGGACATACAGGAAGAAAAAAGGTGTTCCCGATGCCGATGAAAATATTAAACGGGGTATGACCTGGTTTGCTCACAGTACACTCGCTGAGGTAATCATCGGATTCTGGTTTTTTGTGATGCTTCCGAAAGAAATCATGATGATTTTTATGGGACAAAACCTTCTTGCCACAATTGTATTCCTTGCAGGCATTCTGGTGGGGTTGGCTGCCATGGTATTCGGCTACATGAAAAAGGTAGGACCGTCAGTTGCCACAACGGTGCTTACAGTGATTCTGATGGCTGTGATGCGGGATTTTGTCCGGGGCGGTTATCTCAAGGATTATTTTGTGTTATCAGACCTGAAAGTTGAACCTCAATATTTTCCCATGATCCTGTTTTTCATCGTACTGGTCATCGGGTTGGCTGTTATCGCTCTGATGCTGAAATGGGCGGCGGAAGCCGGTAAAGAGGTGACGGAATGAACTATCCAATCTGGGAAATTCCAAGTATCGGCACCGCGTTTCTCGTGGCACTCATCAGTATCCCCCACGTCTATGTCTCGCATTTTGCAATTGGCGGCGGTCTTTTTCTTGTTTTGACGGAGATAATGGGGTATCGGGAAAAATCAGCGGCTATTCTGGATTACACCAAAAAACATGCAAAATTCTTTCTGTTGCTGACCATGGTGTTCGGCGGCATGACAGGTGTGGGAATCTGGTTCATCATTGCTCTGGCCAACCCTGCTGCCGTCTCTTCCCTGATCCATACCTTTGTCTTTGGATGGGCAATTGAATGGGTCTTTTTTGTGGGTGAGATCGTTGCATTGTTTATTTATTACTACACGTTTGGAAAAATGGAGAAAAAACGCCATATCCGGGTCGGCTGGATCTATTTCATCTTTGCCTGGCTCTCCATGGTTGTTATTAACGGGATAGTCGCCTATATGCTGACACCGGGAAAATGGCTGGAAACAAAATTATTCTGGGACGGTTTTTTTAATCCCACCTACTGGCAATCCCTGGCTTTCCGCTCACTGTTCGCCCTGATGATCGCCGGATTATTCGGTTTACTCACGGCATCGTTTCTCAAAGATCAGAAAATTCGGCTGAAACTGGTGCGTTACAGCGCCAAATGGCTGCTTTTCCCTGTTGTTCTCTTCCTGGCATCGGCGTTGTGGTACATCAATTCAGTCCCGGAATTTACGCGCGCACTGATCCTTGTGAAATCCCCCCGGACTGCCATGTTTATTAAAGGATTTATCTGTCTGGTCCCGGCGTTGATTCTGGGCACCCTGATCATGGTGGTAAAACTGCCGGCTTCACTGAAACGGTCTGTGGCGTTCGTTCTGGTTATTCTGGGATTGCTCCAGATGGGATGCTTCGAATTGACTCGGGAACTGGCTCGGCGGCCATATATCATCTCGAATTATCTGTATTCCACATCGATTTATGTTGATGATGTGGACGTAGTGAACAAAAACGGGTTGTTGGCGGAAGCAAAATGGGTCCGGCATAAGAATCTGACTGAGGCCAATATGCTGGAAGCGGGTCATGATCTTTTCAGGATTTCCTGTCTGCCCTGCCATACGGTAAATGGGTTTTTCAATGACCTGGTACCCCTGACTGAAAAATATACGGAATTTGGTCTTGATACATATCTCAATGGTGTGGGCAAGGTAAAAAGCGAGTATATGCCGCCGTTTATGGGAAATGCTCAGGAACGTAAAGCCCTGGCCCGGTACATTGTATCGGAAATACACGGCAAACCGGTGGCTGTTCCGTTGGAAGTTGCGGATCTGAATCCGTTGGATCCGGTGGGAATCCCGGCTTTCTCTATGGATGAATCGGAGTATATTCTTCTGGCCTGGAACGATCTGGGCATGCACTCTATTACCGATGAAGACTCCATGTTCAATATTCTGCCGCCGGCCAATACGCTTTTTGCCCAACTGATACTCCGAGGGGAAGCTCCGGAGATTATCCGGGAAAATGTTGTGCTGGAATATGCTGTGGAAGATGGGTTCGCTCATCCGGAAAAAAATGTCAGTTTCTGGAAATATGGGAAGATGCTGGATGGGACCGATCTGGAACCCGGTGTGGGAGTGGCCGGTAATCGCGTGACCGGCAGTATGAGTCTGGATGAATCCGCAGGTGCGTATATCGCCGGAATGATCCCGGTGGTGCCTTACCCCGACGGCGGTGGTTTCAATCCCTATCCTGTCATTACGGTTCGTGCGCTGGATGCCGTTTCCGGGCAGGTTCTGGCGGAAACAAAATGTGTGGCACCCGCATCAACGGAACTGGGCTGCCGGAATTGTCATGGCGGTGAATGGCGGATGGAGGGACGGACGGGTCTTTCTGTGGAAACTGCCGCGGATATCCTCAAGGTTCACGACAGGGACCAGCAGACGAATCTGTACGCTGAGGCATCTTCCGGCAGGCCGGTGTTGTGCCGGAGTTGCCACGGTGATCCTGTCATGGGTCAGAATGGCAAACCCGACGTGCTGAATCTTTCAGCTGCTATACACGGTTTCCATGCCAATTACCTGACGGAGCGGGACAGTTCTGTCTGCGGACTTTGTCACCCTGCATCTGCATCAGGGAGCACCCGTTCTTTCCGTGGCATTCACAACGCGTTGGGTCTTGAATGTACCGCGTGTCATGGAACCCTTGAAGACCATGCGCTGAGCCTGCTGGTCAATGAGCGTTATGCCGGAAAATCAGTTGCGGACAAACTGATACGTCATCTGAAACCACGGGAAGTTGACTCGAGTGATGAGATCAAGCCGCGGATGCCATGGCTCCAGGAACCGGACTGCCTCAACTGTCACGTGGATTTTGAACCGCCGGAAGTAGAATCGACATTCAATGCATGGACAAAAGACGGGGCGTCCCTGTTCCGGAACCGAACCGGAGAAATGGGTGTTATGTGCGCAGCCTGTCATGGCAGTCCTCATGCCATTTATCCCGCGGATAATCCCTATGAAGTCAACCGGGATAATATCGGACCGCTTCAGTATCAGAACGAACCGTACCCCATCGGCGCCAACCGGAATTGCAAAGTCTGTCACACCATAGACATGGAGGATGACGCACATCATCCCAATATGCTGGCGGATTTCAGAAACACAGTCGATTAAGGAAATTTCCATGGATTGGAGTTTACGTCTTGACAGTTGGACTCGGTTCCTGAACAATTGTAATTCAATAACCTGACTCGGAAGGAGACAACAATGTCTGATCTGACACGTGAAGAAGTACTTGAAAAACTAAGCAACAAAGAGCCCATTGGTGAAGTTAACCTGGAAAAAATTGATCTGTCTACCTGTGACCTGGGTGATGCGGATTTCTCGAAAGCGAATCTTCAGGACGCGAACTTCTCAGGTGCCAGTCTTCAGGGCGCCAAATTCGTGGAATGCGATCTTCAGGGCGCTAATTTCCGGGGTGCGAATCTACATCGGGCAGATTTTACCAAAGCGGATTTGCGTTGGTCCGACATGAAGGGTGCCGGCGTCCGAAAAGCCGTGTTCAAAGGCTCAAAACGGGATAAATCTGATGATTACCGGAAAGGGGGACGCTCCCGCGGGCGTGCTTGACCACCGGTTTCTGATCAGGGTCATCGGTTTCCAATCCAAAATCAACGTGACCATTTCGTCGACCAATTTTGTGAGAAACATGATCGTTGCGGCTGGTTTTGCGACTCCGATCTGAAGATGAGATTTGAATTTTTCACTCCAGAAACCTATACTTTTTACTAGCAGTGGAATGTACCTGAAACGTCGAGGGGGTATGAAATGAGCCGGTATCTGCAGTCCCGATCAATGATTCTGTTTGCTGTATGTCTTTTTATTTTGACATATTCAGCTTCAGGAAATGCATTTGTAAAAATTGACAGTTATGGAAACCCTATTGTTAACGAGACGGCGGGGCTTCCGGACTGGTCTCAAAAGAATATTGATGGTCTTGAGACGTCCATTGAGCATTACCTTAATTTAACTGAGGTATTGCGTGATGTTGAGCGTTCATATGGCACAAAATACAATCCGAATCATCCGGGATATCCCTATAGTATCCGATCGCTGGAAGATGTTCGGGGGTCGTTGGCTGAAAGTGAGTATGCGCTTGGTAATTTTATCGGCCAGGCCATTACCCGGAAGTTGAATATTGAGCATCTCGTGGATTTGCGAGATCCATCTGTTGCCACCGGCGGAGTTGCAGACTCTGTTCTGGAATATATTCATTTTTATGAGAATGTCTCGTTTGTCCGAGTCGGAAAGGCGTATTCTCCAACTCAATATTCACCTGAAATCACTTCAATTATTGAGTCTTATGGCGGGAATATGGGTGAATTATTATCCATTGACAGTAAAAGCGGTAACCGGGCGGTACCTTCAGCGGAGTATATCCGGGAGACGTATACCCGGGGTATGACATTCTTGAGCGGGGGTACAACAATCTGGACAGTGGATGGTCTCAATGATGCCCAGCGGGACATCGGAATCGGGTTCACATTTTATTTTTATGATCAGACAGACCCGGATCCCAACACCATTGTGCGGGTCAGCACCAATGGGTACATGTCATTTTATCAGCAGGGTGGCGGTGCTGAGGATGGTGTTGATCCGTCCAATGATATCATCACCGCGCTGGGTGATCCCGACGGCTATATTGCCGGATGGTGGGATGATTTAATTGTTAATATATCTCAGGGAATGCCGGATACGGTACATTATGCGACCCAGGGATCGGTCGGGTCCCGTGTATTTACTGTGGAATATTATTCCATGTCCCGACGGTTTGGGGACGCTACGGATACCCATGATTTTCAGATGAAAATTTATGAGAGCACCAATGTTATCGAGCTTCACTATGGTGGTGTGTGGATTGCAGACAGTATTGATGATGCCACCGTGGGTATGGAGGATTATGAAGGTAATGATGGTGATTTCGGTCCCAATTCCGGAGATCTGAACAATGTCCGGCCACCGGATAACTACCGGTTTCTGCCCTCATCGGAAGATTGTCCCGGTGAGTATATTACTATCTCCGGTCTGGCGCCGGGATTCGGCGGCACTTTAACCATCATGGATGATACGTCCGCAGCCCGGGATGATATTGATGAACCGGTGGAGATCACCTGCTGGACGGGGTTGGGTGCTGCTGAGCGTGTTTACCGATTTTTCCCCGCTATTGACAAGCAGTTCCAGATCGATCTCCTGGGATCATCATATGATAATACCATGGCCATTGTGAATCCCTGTCCTGACGGATCCGTAGTCTGCTATTACAGTGAGGATTACATCGGTCTGGATGCCGGGTTTGACTGCATGAATTTTACCGCCGGAACCCTCTATTATATTATCGTCAGCGGAAACGGTGCTACCGGGAGTTACCAGTTGAATGTAACCGAATGCGGTCCTACGGCCACGCCGACCAATACGCCCACACCGACCCCCTCACCCACAAGTGTCAATATCGAATTGTGTCCCGGTGCGCTGATCGATATCTCATCCTGGCTGCCGGCGGACGGGAATATCTATACCAATAACCATACGACCGGGGGTGTTGCAGACAATATTGATGAGCCCACCGAGATATCCTGCTGGGTGGGAAATGCGGCGCCGGAACTGGTCCATTTCTTTATTCCTCCACAGGATATGTACCTTCAGATTGATCTGGATGGTTCGTCCTATGACACCAAAATGGCTATTGTAAACCCCTGCCCCGATGGTCTGGTTTCGTGCCAGTTCAGTGATAATTATATCGATTTCAATGCCGGGTTTGATTACATGCTTTACCAGGCCGGCGTTCAATACAGTATTATTATCAGCGGTAATGCCGCAGTAGGTCCGTACCAGATCAATATCCGGAACCGTGCTTTTGAGACATGTCCCGGAGTAGAGATTGATTTAAGCACGTGGCTTCCCGGTGCCGGGGATACGCTTACCCTTGCCGGGAGTACCGTCGGATCTTCAGACGATATCGATGAACTCATTGAAGTCGGCTGCTGGGAGGCCAGTGATGCCGCAGAGCATGTTTATTTTTTCACACCTCCACATACCCTGTCACTTCAGATCGATAGTGTCGGCTCAGCACTTGATACCAAGATGGCTATTGTGGCGGACTGTCCTGGCGGGGATTTCTTCTGTCTTTACAATGATGATTATGCCGGTACTGATGCAGGGTTCAATTGTACGGTTTTTGAGGCCGGTATATCCTATACGATTATTGTCTCGGGATATGACGGTGAAATCGGTGATTTTGTTTTGAATATCGATGAGTGTGAAAGTTCAGCCGAGACCTGCAGCGGGATTGACCTCAATCTGGCGCAGTGGGATGATTTCAACCATGGCCGTATTTCCCTGCAAGGGTCCACAACCGGTGCATCGGATGATATCGACGAACCCACGGTATACCCATGTTGGGACTCAACCGGTTCAGCGGAACATGTCTATCATTTTTACGGACTGGTGGATCTGCCGCTTCAGATTGATCTGGAAGGATCTTCATTCGATACCCGGATGGCCATTGTCTCGTCCTGTGCCGATGGATCCCTGTTCTGTGAGTATAATGACGATTATATCGGAAGCGCATCAGGGTTCGACTGTATCGTGTTTGATGCATATACAAATTATTATATCATTATCAGCGGTCCTGCCGGTCAGACCGGGGATTATGTCCTGAACATCGATTACTGTACAGAGAGTTGCCCCGGACTGGATATCGATATGGCCACACTGTTCCCGGGATCCGGGCAGACCGTGACATTCATTGGGGATACCACCCATGCATTTGATGATATTGATGAGGCCACAGAGGTGGTTTGCTGGCTGGATACCACAGCACCGGAACATGTCTACCGGCTTTCACCATCACTGACGACCTTGCTTCAGATCGACCTGATGGGATCATCATTTGATACCAAAATGGCCATTGTGCAGGGATGCCCCGATGGGGGAGTATCCTGTCTTTACAACGATGATTTCCATAACCTTAATGCCGGTTTTTCATGCCGAACCTTTTCTGCCGGGGAAGATTATTACATCATTGTTTCCGGTGCCTATGGCGAGGTCGGTCCCTATATGCTGAATCTGAGGGAGTGCCAGGCGGATACACCGGTTCCCACGTCCACACCCACACCCACACCCCCGCCGCCGCCCACATCTACACCCACACTGCCCCCGGGTGACAATCTTTGGGTTGGAGGTGGTTATTACGGATGCATGGGTGAAGTAATCACCGTTGAGATCATGATCGAGAATCCGAACATGGAAATTGATCACTTCGCTTTCGATGTGACTGTCAATCCTGCCATGCTCTGGTATCAGGATTGTGAGGTTGGAAGTATTGATCCCGACTGGATGTTTCTGACCTGTGCTGAAACTTCCGCAGGCGTGGTCCACGTGGAAGGATCCCTCCCGGCATCTCCCATTCCTCAGGGAACAACCGGGAGCATAATCCGGTTGAATTATCAGGTCACGTGTGAATCATGCTTTATCGGTCAGAGCGATTCCATCGGAATTATCAACCCGGCGGTGGATGTGGAAACATTTAATATCAGAAATGGGGATTACACGTATTATTGTATTCCCATTCCGGCCACATCTCCGGTGGGAATAATGGCACTTCTGACGATAATCGGGCTTATCATGGGGATCGGATCCCTTCGACGACGAAAATAAGGCGGGACAGATAGCCTGAGCGTGGCTGAGGAATGCTGTAGATCTGTTTACTTGCTGAGATCAGATAATGCAGAGTCCAGTATCCGGTTCATTCGCTGAACCAGATCCTGTGTTTCCACGGGTATACCCGCACCCAGGGCAGCGTGATCATAGAGTTGTTCCAGGGCGATTTCCGCGAAATCCGGCTGTGTTTCCCGGATGCTGTTAATCTGCTGAATGATGGCATGCCCCGGATTAAACTCAAGGATCCGCTTCGTTGCTGCTCCGGCATCCTGCCCGGCAGCTTTCATCAACCGCTGCATGGCACCACTGATATGACCATCGGGATTGACCAGAATCATGGGACTGTCCGTCAGCCGTTTTGACTCTCTGACATCCTGCACTTTTTCCTGCAGCACTTTCCGGATCCAGTTCGAGAGCGCTTTCACATCGGTTTCTCCGGACTCATCCGCACTCTCATCTTTGGGAAGTTCCAACTTTTCAGAATCCGCCGAAACGAATTTTTTCTCTTTGTAGAGTGCCAGGTGATTCATGACAAAGTCATCGACGGGTTCGTAATTGTAAATGACTTCAATCTCACGGCGCTTGAACACCTCAAGGTACGGTCCGGACTCGATGTTCTGCCGGTCGGACCCGGCAATGTAGTAGATCTGTTCCTGATCTTCCGGCATTCTTTCAAGATACTGTGCCAATGAAACCTGTTCACCGTCTGCTGTCCGTGAGGATTCGAACCGGATCAGATCTGCCAGTGCATCCCGGTGTTCAAATCCGGAAATAATTCCTTCTTTGATAAACTGTCCGAATTTCTTCCAGAATTCCTGATACCTTGATTCATCGTCCTTGGCCATATCCTTCAGAAACTTCAGGAATCGTTTTGTGAGGACCTGGTTAATTTTCCGGATCAGAGCACTGTCCTGCATGGTTTCCCGACTGATATTCAAGGGCAGATCCTCGCTGTCCACGACACCTTTCAAGAATCGAAGCCAGACCGGAAGAATATCTTTGGCCTGTTTCTGAATTAAAACTTTCCTGCAGTGCAGGTCTACATCACTGTCCAATTTGCCGATTCCGAACTGTTCCGGGTTTTCATCAGGAATATACAGTAGTGCTTTGATTGACAGTGGTGCATCGGCTGAAAAATGGAGCCAGTCAAAAGTGTCCCCGCCAATCCCGGAAATGTATTTGTAAAACTCCCGGTATTCCTCTTCGGAAATGTCACTCTTGTTACGGGTCCAAACAGCCTGCACCGTGTTGACCTTCTCACCGTTGAGGGAAATAGGGACGGGAACAAAATTAGAATACCGCTCAATGATGCTCTTAACGGTATAAAGTGATGCAAATTGTTTCTCGGCCTCTTTCAATTCCAGAATGATTGATGTTCCCCGTTCCGCCCGTTCTACAGGTGCAACTGTGAATCCACCGGTACCGGAACTCACCCACTGGAACGCGTCACCTGTTGATTCATGAGATCGTGTCTGTACAGTGACCTTATCAGACACCATAAATGCCGCGTAAAATCCCACGCCGAACTGGCCGATGAGACTGAGATCTTTCTGAGCATTTTCCGCCAGTTTTTCCAGAAACTCGGTGGACCCCGAGTGGGCCACCCGACCCAGGTTTTCCTTGAGTTCATCAAAGGTCATACCGACACCGGTATCCGTGATGGTGAATGTCCCGGCTTTCTCATCCAGATCTATTTTAATTTCCAGGGGCAGATCATCACTACCGGATTCTTTCTGTGTGAGTGAAATATGCCGCATTTTCTCCAATGCGTCCACGGCATTAGAAATCAGTTCACGGACAAAAATTTCTTTGTCGGTGTACAGGGAGTTGATAACAATATCCAATACGCGGGAGACTTCCGCTTTGAATTGATAGCGTTTTGGTTTTCCTGAAGAATTGCTCATTTTTAAACCTCCTGGGTCAGTGTGTTACGTCCCGAATCGAATCAGTCTGGTGACATATCAGAAAACATCGACTTGATGCAATGGATATCACCATTCCCGGTGAAGCATGGGATGGCGATATCCCGGTTAAAGCTGCAATGGATATCACCATTCCCGGTGGAGCATGGGATGGCGATATCCCGGTTAAAGCTGCAATGGATATCACCATTCCCGGGAAGCATGGGATGGTGATATCCAGGTCAAAAATTGGTTCAACCGAAAGAGTTAAGCAGCTTTAATAGTGATTTTCCTTGGTTCCGGTCTTTCGGTTTTGGGCAGTCGGAGGGTCAAAACGCCATTTTTAAAATCTGCAGAAATTTTCTCAGGATCCACTTCTTCGCTGAGTTCAAACTGCCGATAAAAACTCATCCGGTTGAACTCGCGATAAGATTCTTCCGGATGTGCAGGAAACTCTGTTTTTCCCGAAATGGTCAGGATGTCGTTATCCACATCCACATCCACATGATCGCTGCTTATCCCCGGCAAGTCACAGATGACCACAAGTTCAGCGCTGTTTTCATAAATGTCCACAGGGGGTCGTGTGAATGCTTCTTCTTCCGGTTTGGTCGGAATATGGTTTTCGTGTGTGACAGGTAATGTTTTTTCACTCATTGGTTTTTCCTTTCCAAATTCTCTCCGGATTAACCGGCGGTTACGGCGATACGCCGTGGTTTTGCCTGTTCGGTTCTGGGCAGGGTCATGGTGAGAATTCCGTTGATATACTCTGCTTTGATTTTATCTTCATCAATGGGTGTCGTAAGTTCGAGCTTCCGGGAGAATTTTCCGGCTGCCCGTTCCGACCGATGAATGGATTCCGGGTCAAAATCTTCTTTGGCGGTCAATTTTTCACCGGAGATTGTCAGTGTGTTGTTAAGCATGCTTACCTCAAGATTTTCGCTGTCCAGTCCCGGAGCCAGCGCCTCAATAACGACATTACCTTCATCCTGATACATATTGATCAGGGGGTAGCGATGGTTGGAGAGGCCGGGGAGAAACGCATACTGCCGACTCAGGTTTTGACATGTGGATCGACTGTTAAAGGCGTGATCCAGGGTTTTACGAACTTCTTCCAGATCATGGACTAAATAATTCCAGAACATAATTTGCTCCTTTCAAGCGGGATGGTTCGGGTTTGGCGGGGTTCCGATTCAGGAAAGCCGCCGCGTTCACTTCCTTTACAAAGCAATGGTCGTGCCAATGATATAAAATTTTTTAACTCATTATATTTAAAGAAGTATCAGGACTCGTGACGGGTGATGAGATTTCGGTGGGGAATGTCGCATGCGACGGCGCCGGACCTGTGCGACGTTCCATCTGCATCAGTGACTTGCCGCCGGGATTTTCAGGATCTATTCCAATTACACTATCTTGCGATTGTCGTGTTAACTTTCGATTTTCGTTTGCGCCACTTCATCATTGACACGACAAGAGTAATAGTGAGTTTAAACGGATCTTTCCAGAGGTAGTCGTAAAATAAATACCGTGCCTTTATCCGGTGTTGTTTCCACTTCAAGACTGCCGTCATGATTTTCGGCGATGATAAAATACGAAAGAGATAATCCCAATCCGGTACCTACACCCACGGGTTTTGTTGTAAAAAATGGTTCGAATATCCGTTTCCGCGTTTCAGGATCCAGTTCCGGACCATTGTTTTCTATCTCCACACGTAAATAATGCTTTTCCCGTTTCAACCGCAGTACGAATTGGGGTGTATCGTCATCCATCGGGAATTTTTCCCACATGGCTTCCGCTCCGTTTTTCAAAATATTGAAAATTACCTGCTGAATTTTGCTGTATTCACACGGAATCGGTGGTAGATCCGAGTCGTAATCCTTCACAATTTCAATTTTTCGGAAGTCATATTTCGTTTTCAGATCAAAATCATTCCGGGCCAGTTCCACGGTGGAATCTATAAGTGCGGTCATATTACAGAGATTAAAATCCGATTCGCTTTTTCGAACGAAGTTTAACATATTTCTGACTGTTTGAGTTGCCCGGACGACGGATTCATCAATGTTTTCCAGCAAATGGAAAATATGGCGTTTATCCAGAAAATCCCGAACTGCAGACATGGATGTACCCGCTTCACTGGCCGCAACGTCGTTGGCCTTAAGATTACTTCTCAGCCGATTCAACACAACCGCAACATTCTGCATGATCCCGGCCAGCGGATTGTTGATCTCATGGGCCATGCCGGCAGCCAGTCCTCCCACCGAGAGCATTTTCTCGGACTGGATCATCAACTCCTCCATGCGAACCCGTTCCGTGACATCATCAATTCGAATCACAGCACCATCCAATCGGTCGGTAATCAACGGATAGATAGTGATATCCTCATATTTCCGCACATTGTTGATGGTTCGCATCACTTTGGATTTTATCTGGCTCTGCCGGGTTTTCATGGCTTTGAATACGGTATCCATCTCCGGGGCCATGTGTGGAATCAGATGATGAAGGTGATGTCCCATGGCTTCATCCATGGATATTTCGGTTTCTATCTCTGCCTGCCGGTTCCAGTGAGTGATAAATCCGTCTGTATCGACACCCACGAGCACTGAAGGCATGGAGTTAAAAATATTTCGAATATAATTTTCCGCCCGGTGCAATGCCTCCCGGGTCCGGTATTCCACGGAGATGTCCCGGAACACCATGACAACTCCCTGAAGTACACCCTGCTCATTCCGAATAGGTGCGGCGCTGTCTGAAACCTGGAACTGTTTACCATCCCGCGAGATCAGTGTGGTGTGTTCCGTCATCTCCGCGATCCGCCCGCTGTTGAGCACTATTTCCGCCGGACTCTCGAAAAGAACACCCGTTCGTGAATCCACAATCCGGTATACTTCTGTGAGAGGCCGGTCACGCGCTTCTTCTATGGACCATCCCGTAAGTGCTTCCGCTACGGGATTCATCATGGTGATGCGACTTTGAAGATCGGTACTGATCACGGCGTCCCCGATAGAAATCAGTGTCGTATGCAGGTGTTCTTCACTGGCTTGAAGTATCTGCTGAATCTTCGTCAGTTGAGTTACCCGTTGTCTCAGCCGGTCCATGGTCAGATTGTAATCTTCCCGAAGCGAACTGACTTCTTCCTGAAGAATATCCCGTTCCATCTTCAGGTTTGTGGATTCAATAAACAGGGTTTCTCCTTCAGAAAACAACTCAAAAAACGGTTGCAGCCGACTCGGAAGCATCGGTATCATTCTCTCGGTGATGGACATATGCCAGAGCATGGTACCGATTTTTCGCAGGGTCACTTCCTTTTCAATTGTGATTACGATTCCTCTCACCCGGGTATGAAAGTTCTCTATGGATGAGACAATCTCGTCCAGGTCCGGAACCAGGATGACCAGGTTTCCCCTGAGAAGTTCCCGTTTCACAGGGCGAATCAGTCGGAATCCCTCTGGCGGCGGATCAAGAATTGTTACAAATTGAAGATTCATTCGGAGGAATCCCCAAACAAAGCAAGGATGTATGTCATATTATGAAACAGAGCCGGTGAATAGCCGGTATCGGTTTTCAACGGACCCAATTCCCCAAAAGAGGGAAACCCTGCGACAGGGAATGGAACGGTCATTCCGCTGATAATATCAGTCACCTCGTGAGCAATCTGTTTTCCCAGAAGATGTTTTCGTCCCGCACAACTGATGATAATCCCTGCGGCAGGTTTGAACGGCAGATCTTTAAGGGATTGCCCGATGGATTTTACTTCCGCAATCAGATCTTCCGGGTCAGCCAGACAAACCTGAACCTCCTTACCGGTCTCGATACCACTGAACAGGATCACGCTGCCGTCGTTGGTTTCGAAATCCGGTACAATGGACCGGATACACTTTTGAGACCGGTCATCGCGATCAATCACGTTAAAAGTGGTGATGCCGCGATCAATGGCCATGATGGGTTTACCGATTTCATTTTCGATGAAATCCATGGCGGGTATATCATTCACGGTCTTCACCCGTGTGCGTGCCGCTTCAGTTATGATCCCCGGTTTTCCGAATGGTTTCAGGTCGTGAGCCACCGTAATATCGAATGCCATATTGCCTTCAATGCCCAACATGACGAGACCGTCTGTGATCACTTCCTTATTGGCATATAAGCAACACTCCTGAACCCGTAGATTGACATCACCGGCATACCCGCCGATTATCGGAATGTCCAACCGACTCCGAAGGTTTGAAATAAGATCTCTGGCGTCGGCCCGGAAATCCGAAACAAGATACAGGAGCGACAACGGATCGGGACCGGACTGTCCAGTAATCTGTTCAAGACACATTTTTACGGCATTCCCGGCATCGGTGGACACACCCTTTGCCCGGCCTATGTGCCAACGGATATTCCCTCCCCCGTTTATTCCCAATGCGGCTGCGCCGATATCCGATACTTTCTCTGTTTCGTAAAAGCCATCGCCGGTGTTACCGATGACTATCAAATTCTCATTTTCAAGAACATCATAAATCGCCTCTGTCAGTTCCGACGAAAACCCGTAATGTATTGTGGAAAAAAGAAAAATGACTTCCGGTTCGATATCCTGGAGTCCTTCCGCAAGCTCAATACCCGCACGATAAGGATCCGGATTCAGTGTATAATGCGATTGTGCTTTCATGATTTTTCCTCTGTTGGAGCTGATCTTAATTATATCATATCATCTTATCCGGTTTTTTTGTATTCTTTCGGCGTAACCCTTTGAATCGGAGGTTAATCATGGAGAGTTTCTTTATCTTTTTTGTGGAAGACCAGACTGTCAGCACAGCATTTTACTCGAAAATTCTCCAGTTGGAACCCACTATGAATGTGCCGGGCATGACGGAGTTCACTTTGCCGGATGAGAGCCGGTTGGGATTCATGCCCACTGCGGGTATCAAAAATCTGCTGGGGGATAAACTGCCTGATCCCGGTGAAGCAAAAGGGATCCCCCGTGCAGAAATTTATCTTACTGTGGCGGATCCTGAGTCGTTCCATCAACGGGCACTGGATAATGGCGCGGTGGAAATCAGCCCGTTCCAGATGATGCCATGGGGACAGCCGGTGGCCTATAGCCTGGATCCCGACGGCCATCTTCTGGCCTTTGCCGGTTAATTGACCGGCATTTGTGCTTCTGAACTTGGCGTGATTGTGGAGGTACCTTACCTCTGGCGCCGGCACCGGTTTGAGTAATCCCCCGGATTATCCCCGGGATTTCTTGAGAATCTCCTGAATATCCTGAAGCCCGAATTGTAACGCATAATCCATGGCCGTCTGCCCGTCCTCATCCCGTAACCTCGGATTAATACCCCTCTGAAGCAAAAACCGCACAATATCAGTGAAATGCTTCATGACGGCATGATGGAGCGCCGTTCGGCCGTCTCCATCGATTGCATTCACTTTCGCACCGGCTGCCAAAAGCTTCCGAACCACGGAAATATGGCCATGGATAACCGAAACATGCAGTACCGTGGAACCGAAATCATTCAGCGCCATCAGATTTGTCTTCCGGGAAAATAATCCGGGTTTTATCAATTTATCAACCAAATCAACCTCATTGTTTTCAACAGCAATAAACAGTTGATACTCCTTGTTTGTCATGAAACCAGATCTCCTTTTCAGCACCTCAAAAATAGCATTCTCATCATACGGACAAAACAGTATCATTGCAAGAGCAATTATTCCGCCGGTGGAAGTATACCTGCCTGATTCATGAGGAATGCCCAGATATCCGCCTGTTGGTGTGCGTGGGTTGTCAGATCGGTTCCTCCACCGTGGCCGGAATGGTCCCAGATGAGCAGGAGGGTTTTAGGCATGGTATTGGGATTGGTGGATTGTAGCCGGGCGACCATTTTCCGGGCGTGCATGGGATCCACCCTGGCATCGTTAATGCCGGCCTGGACGAGAATCGCCGGGTAGACTGTTTCGGGTTTCACCTGGTGATAGGGGGAGTATGCCAGGAGATACTCAAATGCTTCGGGGTCTTCAGCAGAGCCGTATTCTGTTTCCCACAGGTTGGCGATTCCGAATTTATGGTATCGGATCATGTCCAGAAGGGGTACGCCGCAATAAACTGCTTTAAACAGATCCGGTCGTTGCATGGCTACAGCAGCCACCAGGAGTCCGCCGTTGCTTTCACCTTTGATCACCAGCCGGTCCTGACGGGTTACCCCGTTTTCTATCAGCCACTCCGCCGCAGCGATAAAGTCATCAAACACGTTTTGTTTCTTTTCTTTCTTTCCGGCTTCATGCCACTTTTTCCCGTATTCACCACCCCCTCGGATTCCTGTGTAAACGACCAGACCGCCGGCATCAAGCCAGTTCAGGAAACCGTTGGAAAACACCGGGGTCATGGCGGCGTCAAAACCACCGTACCCGTAAAGAAGGGTGGGTGTATCACTGGTTCGGGGCAGGTCACCCTTGAAGATCAGGAACATCGGAATTTTTGTGCCGTCCTTTGACGGGTAGAATACCTGCTCAACCGTGTAGGCATCGGAGTCCACGGGAATCGGAGATACATGATAAAGAGAGAGAGAATCAGTTTCGAAATCGTATTCGTATGTTGTGGAGGGTCTATTGAATGATGTAACCCGGATTTTAGCCCGGGGACGGTGCCAGTAGCCGGATACCGAGGCATTACACAGATCAGGAAGTGGGAGATCCCTCAGGTATTCCCCCTGCAGGGAATATACTCTGATCACCGTATGTACATCCTTCAGGTAGACCGCAAACACTTTGCCGGCGGTGAGAGCGATATACTTGAGTTTATCTTCGGTTTCAGGCAGGAAAATTTTCCAGTGTTTTTTTTCAGGATGGTCTATATCGGTGACCCAGACTTTTCCCATGGGTGCATCCACGTCCGTCCAGAAAAAGAGTTTCCCTTCGATTTCCTGAATCGTTGTGAAACCATCATCGCCGCTGACAATGGAAACCGGGCTGCCGGACTCATCAATCTTCTTGAACTGTATTGCAGATTTTCCCTGGCGATACCGGTAATAAAACACGGATGTGCCTTCTTCGCTGACGATCACCTGATGGTAATCTTCCTTGATTTCATCGGAGTTGAACACCTGCACATCGTCATCGGATGTGGTACCCAGTGTGTGGAACCAGGCAGCGTGCCAGAAGTGTTCCTCACCATCGGGCACCTCTCCTTTAAGTGGATGAGCGGTGAAATAAAACCCGGAGTTATCCGCCAGCCATGAGACACGCCCCTGGCGCCATCCGGTACATGTGTCCGGCAGGATTGTCCTGGTTTCGACTTCCATGACCTGAAGAATGGGATTTTCATCCCCGCCCCGGGTTTTTCCGAAAACCAGGTATTTACCGTCATAAGAGGGTTCGGTGACACTGAGGGTTTCATGGTTCTCCCAGGTATTGGGATCAAGGAGTTTTATGGCTTCTGCATCAGGATGAGCCCGGGTGTGATACGTCCAGTGCTCATCTGTCTTTTTCTTCTCCCACCAGAAGGTCCGGGTACCCTTGTAGACGTCTGCCGGTGGTGTGGAATCATCATAAAACAACAGTTTTTGCAGCCGGTTGACCAGCCATTCCCGGGCCGGCAGGGGGTCGAGATGCCGCCGGGTGTATGCCACCTGTTCTGCTGTCCACGCCTTGACCTCCGGATCATCGCCATTTTCCAGCCACCGGAAGGGATCGGTCAGTTCCATGCCGTGAAGCGTTTCCGTCACCGGGATTTCAGGTGTATCCGGATATCCTGTCGGATCTTTCGTGTCTATGACGGATTTGCTCCAAACAGGTGTGATACGTGTTTCCTCGGAATCGGACGAACCGGCAGGATCTGATTCGGGATGAATATCATTTATTGATGGGTCCGTATGAATGCAACCGTTACATAAAAGCAAACCGATTGTGAGTGTCAATCCGATAAAAAAGTTCAATGCTTTACCTAAAATCATGCGATTCTCCCCGATTGTCTGATGGCTCATTTGCCGCAGTAAGCTAGCACAGAACGTTGTTATTAACCATGACAGGTTCACCTCCGGACCCTCCCGTATTGATCCTGTCTAAAAAGATACCGGAAATCCCGATTCAACGCAGCAAACCAATCCGGCATGGTTTTCGTGATAGGCCAGGAAAGATTGATCCGTTGATTCCACGATTTGTCGGAAAATACTAAAATATGTTATTTTCGGAATAAGATTACGGAGGATGGAAAATGAAAAAACAAATATTTATATCAATTTGTTTTGCGTTGGTGATGTCCGGTCATGTATTTGCACAAGTTGTTCTTTGGCCGCCCTGTGTTACCGGGTACTCGGGTTTTACTTATTCCACTCGTAGTGCGCATGGAATTGAATCCCTGCGGCTTGGACACTATTACGGCTTTGTTTATGGACCTTACGGATATCTTTACTTGGGTATAATAGAGTTTGATGCGCAATATACAGCTTGTGGTGGTGAGTTACCTACAACAGGGATGACCTCTGATAACTGGACAGCCCGATTATGTGATCTTGAAGTCATTTCTGCTTACTCAGGACACCCTCAACAAGGACAATATTTTGACTGTGTATTGGATGCGATGCAGGATAATAAACAGGATTGTCTTGTTGATAATGATTGGCTGTGGACGGAATCGGCAATCCAACATCTCTTCTCAAGAATTCCCGAAGTAGGTACACGATATACTGACATAGATATTACTGAAAGTCTCAGGAATGATCTTTTTGGTGTGGGATCCGGGGAGATTTCAACAGGCTACATTTTAAGAACAAATGTGGGTCTGAAATATTTCAAGCAGCGGGTCGTTTTTGATGACAGGATTCCATACATCGCTATTCATGTCGATACAGGAGGTGAACCGACAAAGACTCCACCACCAATGCTTTCAACCCCAACGCCAACTTCTTCACCAACACCATTTGATCCGGATGAAGATCTGCCGTCACTCGGAGTCAGACTAACAATGCCGGCACATTATTATTCACCCCATGATGAGTGCCGACTTGATCTGACTCTCAACAATTCAGGTTTCCAGCGAAATAATGTCGTTTTATTCGTAGTGCTGGATGTTTACAGCCAATTTTTCTTCTATCCTGACTGGAATGAAACAGTGGATTATTCAGCAAATACATTGGATTTACATCATGGTGTCAGGCAAATGAGTATCATTCCACAATTTAACTGGCCGGCCGGGATCGGACACGGTGGACCGGCACGCTTCCTGTCAATGATGACAGATCAGAATGTATCAGAAATTATCGGTGAAATGGATGACTGGGAATTCTCCTGGTGAAATTGAATGGATCCAAACGCACAGACGTAAGGTTTAATGAGAGCGGATCAATCAAAACGCTGAACGCGGGAAGGACGATATAAAATGAATGAAGAAAAGGTCATTAGAAAAGCGGAGTTTACAACGAAGGTATGCACCTACTGGTTGCTGTCGGGCGCACTGATTTTAACCGGTTCTATCGTTGGTATCCCCTTGCTGCTTCTTTGGTTTCCAATTGGCCGTAAATTCACGAAACGGTACCTGGACAGGATGGACTGCCAGCTCACCGATAAGGCACTCAAGGTCAGTAAAGGCATTTTTGTCCGAGTGGAGAAAACGATCCCGCTTGATAAAATCACGGACATGGGAATGGTCCAGGGACCCATCATGCGTCACTTCGATCTGCACAGCCTTACGGTGGAGACAGCCGGACAGTCCGGGCAGGGGGCGTTGGTCTCACTGACAGGTATCATCGATGCGAAATCATTTCGGGAAGCTGTTCTGCACCAGCGCGACGTTTTTTCTGCTGCCTCATCCCCTTCGATTCCGGAGATACTGCATGGGGAACCACTTGAGGCGAGTTCTCTGCTTTCGGAAATCAGGGACTCTCTGCTTCGTATCGAAGCGAAACTTGATGGCGGTGCAAAAACAGAGTGATAATCCGGGAATTTTCCTGGTGAGATTTATCGTGTTGCGAAATATTTTGATTCAAGTAGATTTGAATTCTGTCTCATCGCAGAGTACAATAATAAACAGGAGTCATGATCAGGAGAAACACCAGATGAAAACAAATCTTCATACCCTTCCAATCGGTGAAAGGATCCGACTGGTGGAGGATTTATGGGACAGTATTGCTGCCGACCAAGCTGGTTTGCCGGTTACAGATGCGCAAAAGGCTGAGCTTGATCGGCGATTGAATGCCTACGAGTTAGATGGAAAAAAAGGTCGTGAGATTCGAGCTGTTATCGCAGATATCAAGAATCGATTGTGAATTTAAAAATACATTTTCGACTAGAAGCAGAAGCGGATATTGAAGAAGCCGCAATCTGGTATGAGAAGCAGCGTAAAGATCTTGGCAAAGAGTTCCTTGATGTAGTATTGAGCATGTGTGACACAATTTCAGCAAATCCGAATTTGTATCCGGTTGTTCATAGGCGCACCCATCGAGCCGTTATGCACCGGTTCCCGTTTGGAATTTACTACCGAATTGAGAAAAAGTCGATCATAGTCATTGCTGTAATGCATGGCAGCCGCCATCCAAAGCGTTGGAAAAAAAGGATCTAAGGGAGGATTTTGATCTCACAATTGCCCTGAAGAAGTGACTTGGGGTATTACAGGTTATAGTCGTGGCAAAAGTGGACAATTTGAGAGAAAACTAAAAACCACAAGTTGCTCTATCTTTTTAGCTCATCTTCCAACAGGCATTACCGTTGAAGGTGAAATACCAGATGGAAACTATAGCAAGAAAGAAATGCAGCAAAAACGTGAAGATTTAAAACATTCATTATTTCAAGAATTAGAACGGCAGGTCGCAAAAAAGCTCCATATAAAAGGACGATAATATGATGACTCCTAACCAAAATAATGCAGCTTAAACATAAAAGCCGTGCGGATGATTTAACCGCTGAAAAAACTATAAAAGATACCGTTCCCAGGTTTCCGCTGCACATTTCCGAGCTTCAGCCGTAATAGTTTTTTCGTCCAGTGTCAGGAGTTTCCGGTTATTCATGAGCCATTTTCCGGCAGCCATTGTGTCGGTCACGGCATCCGCTTCGAACCCGAATATGATGTGCCAGGGCAGGTTGCCCGGCGTGAGATCCGTGAACGGGTGATAATCCACCAGCATAAGATCCGCGGCACTGCCCGGTGTGAGTTCACCCAGTGTTGTTTCCGGCCAGAAGATCCGGCACAGTTTCGCGTTGTTTTCCACGGCCATCTTCAACACGGCATATCCGTCCCCTTTTCTGGGGTCGCCGCTATGAAGTTTATGTACCAGGTATGCGGTTTTCCATTCCGCCCACATGTTGTTACTGAACCCGTCGTTGCCCATGGCCACATTGACGCCGCCCTCAAGCATGATCTCCACCGGCGCGACACCCACGGCGTTGTTCATATTGGACCGGGGCTGGTGGGTGACCCATGTGCCGGTATCCCGTAAAATTTCCATCTCCCAGGGATCCACATGAATACAGTGTGCAAAGATGGATTTTGGTCCGGTGATACCCTGATCCCTGAGACGGTGAATGACCCGTTTCCCGTATTTTTTCAGACTGTCTTCCTGGTCGGCGATTCCTTCCGCTGCGTGGATATGAAACCCGGATCCGGCGGAATGGCCGGCATCCGCACATATCTTCAATGTTTCATCGGAAAGTGTCAGGGACGCATGCAGCCCGAAGGATGCACCCAGCATGGGATCCGGTCCGCTCTTCACCCGATTGATAAACCGCAGGTTTTCTTCAATTCCCGCCCGGGCTTCGTCCGGTCCGTTCCGATCGGTAACCTCGTAGCAGAGACTGGTGCGGACACCGGCCTGAGTGATGGCATCGGCAATGGTATCCAGGCTGCCGGCCAGAGCGGTCGGGCTTGCATGGTGATCGATCAACGTCGTGGTGCCGTGTTTGATGGCGTCCATGAGACTGACCAGCGCGCTGAACCGGACACCGTCATCCAGGAGTGCGCGATCCAGCCGCCACCAGAGTTTTTCCAGAATTTCAGGGAAATCCCGGGGTGCATCACCAGGGATGGCCATTCCCCGGGCGAAAGCACCGTAAAAATGTGTGTGACCACAGATGTTGGCCGGCAGAACAAGCCGGCCGCCGGCATCGAAAATATCATCGCCGGGAAACCGGGATTTCAGATCGTTTGATGTACCTGTATCCGTGATCACTGATCCCTGGATGCGTATGGCGCCATTCTCGATTTTGCGGTTCTCTGATCCCAGTGTAAACACAGTTCCATTGACAATCAGCATGGGTGTCTCCTTCCAGATATTATTCAGCCGACGGTATGTATGGGAGTGATTCTTTTATTCCCCGGTAAAGTAGCGCCATTTCCACGGCAGGCGCCAGGGATTCTGGGCCGGAAAAAGGTGTTTTCAGAGCAAGATTGGACACCTGAAATTCCGGTGACAGTTCCACCGTAAAGGAATTTGATTCATATCGCATGGGACCACCGTTGAGGGTAAGCCGGGTTTCATAGCCGTTTTCACGCCGGAGAATAGTGGCGCCGTCAATGAAAAAGGCATTGTCTGATTCCTGGTTGAATTCATCCCGGTTCAGGAACAGCCGAGGTTTGTCCCGGTACGGTTTTCCCTGGTGGACACAGAAAGTGGCGCAATTCCCGCATTCATTACAGAAATCATCCAGATGAAGCACCTGCCGGGTCTGTTTAATGGAGATCTGCTCCACTACGCCCAGCACCAGTTCGTCGTTTTCGCAGATCAGGGTTGGGAGGGTTAGATCCAGCGGATTGATCCGGTAGCTGATGTTTGCACGGTTGGGGCAGACACTGACACATTTGTCACACACGGTAGTGCACTGAAAACAGCGGGCGGCTTCTGTCCGGGCGGCATGCTCATCCAGGGTCTGTTCCACCAGATCGAATCCGGTGCGCAGTAATGGCGGGAGCATGGGCGCCTGCTGGGATTCACTTTTCCGGGCACGGATTTTCTTGAGTGCCGGAATGTCGGCATCGGTAAGTGTCGGTTCCGGTTCCGTGAAAGTTTTAAAATCAATTCCCAGGTCACGACAGATTGATTGTGCGGCAGTGAGTCCGTCAGCGCAGGCTTCGATGATCATGGCCGGACCCCGGACAACATCCCCACCGGCATAAATGCAGTTCAGATCTGTTTCACCGGATCCGGGATTGGTTTTCACCGCACCGTTTTCCCCCCGGATAACGCCGCTTCCGGTGAAGATTGTATTATCCGGCATCTGGCCGATGGCAAGAATCAGGGTGTCGGCATCAATGCGGAACTCCGAATCCGGTACGGGTTCCGGTCGACGTCTGCCGTCGGCACCGGGTTCACCCAACCGGTTCCGGATACAGATAAGACCGACGAGCCGCCCGTCTTCTACTACAACTTCTTTGGGCGATACCAGTTCTTCCAGGATATTACGCCTGTCCATGAATATGCCTTCTTCCAGGAATCCCTGGATTTCCTCCGGCTCTGCCGGCATTTCATGACGGGTCCGGCGATAAATTACCGTACTTGGTTTACTCGTAAGACGGCAGGCTGTGCGGGCGGCATCCATGGCGGTGTTCCCGCCACCGATAACCAATACCCGGCTGCCGATGTTGTCTGCGTCACCCCGGGCGGCCTGCTCAAGGAAAGTCAGCGCACCCATAACGCCATCTGCTTCGATGCCGGGTATATCCAGGGTTGCATCACCGGGGAACCCGACTCCCACATACACGGCATCATACCCCTCATCAAGAAGGGTTTCCGGCGCTGCAGTGACTTTGTGGTTGAGTTCAATCTCCGCACCCAGTCCGGTGATCCGGTCGATATCCGCTTGGACAACATCCCGGGGCAGCCGGAACGCCGGAGCAATGGCACACATGCCGCCGGGGGTGTCCCGAGCTTCAAAAATCGTTGTTTTCACCCCGTTCAATCCCAGAAAACAGGCGGCGGCCAGCCCGGCGGGACCGGACCCGATAATGGCCACGAGATGAACGGTTTCACGGTTTGGTTTCATGGTGACGGAGCCGTGCTCCTGGGCATACCGTTTCAGCATACGGATGGCAACCGGCTCATCACTGTTGTTCCGGGCACACCGGGTCTGACACAGGTTGGTGCAGACATATCCGGTGATTCCCGGCAGGGGGTTCCGGGCCAGAATGATCTCCAGAGCCCGATCCACGTTGCCCAACTCAATCTGCCGGATGTACTCCGGTATATCCTGATGAACCGCGCACTTTGCCATGCACGGCGCTTCGATACAGTCGAACATCTTCAGATCACATTCAACTTTGGGCAGCCCGTGAGCAAAATAAGCCTTTTTGTAACGGGCTGTCTTCAAACTTTTTGCCGCCAGCCGGTCCAGATGTTCCAGCCTGCCCGGAAGGATCTCCTCAATGGACGTGAGTTCCCGGTCGGTGAGATCCGCCTGGATATTCTCGATATATTGCAGAAACCGTGAATACCCGCCGGGTTTAAGGATATCCGTGGCAACCGTCACCGGATAGATGCCTCCGGCAATAAGATCCGCCGCGTTCAGGGCGTCTGCGCCTGCGGAATACGATATATCCAGACTGCCTTCAAACTCATGGAGCAGAGTAGTGAGCAGATTAATGGTGATGGGGAAGAGTGACCGGCCGGACATGTACATCTCATCACCGGGCAGGCAATCCCGGTGATTGGCCATGGCAAGGGTATTGCTCAACTTAATCCGTAAACTGACACCGCTTGTTTCAGCCGATGATTGAAGTGACCGGATCATCTGGAGCGCACGATCATATTTCAGATCGTTGTCAAACACGCTGTCCGGAATCTGAATATCCGTATATCCCAGGCTGTCATGAAGAATACTCAGCAGTTTTTCCTTCCCCAGAAGTGTCGGATTGAGTTTGATGGTGGTGTGGAGTTTTCGTTCCTCAATGAGATATTTCGCAATTTTTTCGATCTCATCCGGCGGACAGCCATGCATGGTGGAGAGTGTCACATTGTTGGTGATCCGGTCCGGAATTTCGATATCGGCAAACTCCGGATGATGTTCACTCAGCCAGGTGTGAATCTCATTAATTTCAACTGATGCGTCAGCCAACCGGTCCATGAAACGGGTCATAGGCTTGCTCTGAATCCCTTTCAAATCGTATCCCACACTCATATTGAAGATGGTGCCGAAGGGTGTGGATTCCCGGTCCAGGACACGCCGGAGAATATGAATCAAGACCCATGCATGAATATATTCCCGGACCGACTGATCCAGTTTCAGTTCCTGAGACCATTCCACGTTGTATCCCTCATCCTCCATATCGATACAGGGACGGGGAATCTCCAGTTCATCCATGATCTGGACGGTTTTCAGCTCGATGAAACGGCCGCCGGAGAGCCACGCGGCAACGATGTTCTGGGCGAGTTGTGTATGGGGGCCGGCTGCGGGTCCCACGGGGGAAGCGAGATACTGGCCGTATAGATCAGTGATGCCCACATCCGGTGCTGAAGCCGGGTTCCAGAAGAGAGATTTATGAATACCGAATATGCTGTCACTGGATTTCAGCTCATCAAGAATCCAGTTCAATAAGGTGTCAAAAGACTGTACTTTCATTTCATTAGACATACTGACTTCCTCCCGAAGAAAACCACGCATAACCATTCTTTGCGGCATCAGGCCTCAACAGAAATTCCGGTTGATCTCTCTTCAGAAATACTGTGTGTTTTCTTTTAAACATCATTAATTACAGGTACACCAGATCCGGGTTTTTGTCAAGGCGCCCGACGGCGGGGTAAATTGATGGGAAGGATCACTTTTTTCTTATCAAACGGAATCCAAGCAGACTCGAAAATATCAGGATAAGCATACTCAGACCACCCGGATCCGTGGCTGGAATCGGTGCCGGAACAGTCGGTGTAGGATACTGTGAGGCTGCATAATGGAAGCCCATATCCACGGTACCACTGTCGGTGACGATATCGGTCCGGGTCACCAGATCACTCAGGCAGATGGGGTGTGATTCAACGGTATAGCAAGTGTTAGCTGAAAGATCGCTGCCGGTATTGATACATGGACTGTCAGATAACTGCCCTGCTGCTGTTTGAGCCAGATAATAATCACCTCCCGGTCCGATTTCAAACAGCGGATCGGTTTCAATCATGCCGACGCCCCACGTCAGGGAACCTTCGACAGGTACCGGAATACCGGCGGCGCCACCTTCCACGTCACAGTAATTCAACGATAAATTTCCGCTGGAATATATGGCCAGATTACTGCCGGACGGGGCGGTATTACCCCAGAAAATTGAATCAATGATATTGATATATGTGTTACTTCCCGCCGAAATACCGCCGCCCTGGTAAGGAGAGAGATTTGATGTAAAGGTGCAGTTATTGATCTGGACCACTGATTCCCAGGCATAGAGGCCACCTCCGTTATACAGGCAGTTGTTGTCCCTCATCAGGCAGTTTTGTAATGAGACAGTTGATGCCTCAATACAGATTCCACCGCTGAAATCGCCGGAATTTCCTGTGAAAATCGAATTATTGACTGTGAGCCCTGAATTAAAAGAGTAGACTCCCCCGGCATATCCGCCGGATGCGCCTGTCATTGTGACATTATTCATGAAAACGTTTTCATCATGAAAGCTGTAAACTCCCATGGATGTATTTTCAGCATCAAGAATGCTCTGAATCGGATTTTCACCGGTGATGGATACATAACTTACCATGGGCAGAGGAAAAAATTCACCCGTAGCAGATGGTGAATAAGTGCCATTGACAAGATGGATTGTGATGGGTTCCGCCGGTGTGCCGTAAACGTGGCTGAATGCATGATGGATGGTCAGAAAAGGGGAATTCTGTGACAAACCGTTATTGGTGTCCATTCCGTATGGGGCGACAAATACATCCTGTGTGACCGGCGTCATTTCAGAGATACACCCGGTCAAATCGAAACGAGCGATGGGTGAGACGTAATAATCGGAGTCACAAAATCCGGCAAACGTGTTATAGGAAGCGTTTAAAATTACGCCGGTTCCGTATGCACAGAGATCAGCGCCGGCTGCTGCCCGGTTGCCGATAAAATAATTCCCGTTTCCCGGACTGCCGCCGATTACCGGATTGCCGTTTTCCCAGTAAATTGCTCCGCCGAGAATGGCGGTATTACCGGAAAATACACAACTGGTTATTAATGGATTGGAGGACGGATTGATTGTTTTGATGGCGCCGCCACTGGAAGCAGAATTATTGATAAATTCACATCCGGTGATGGCCGGTGAGGCATCAAAGCAATAGATCGCACCGGCGACATCAGCCGTATTATCCCGGAATATACAGTTTTGAATTAATGGCGAAGTCGTCCAGAGTGCGATGGCGCCGCTGTTGTTGGAAAACGCATTCCGCATTTCAATACCGCTGAGGACGGTTCCGTCACTTCCGGTTCCGGAGATTTCGAACGCCGCATAATGGTATCCCGGTGATCCCTGGCAATCCATGATGCATGATGCTGCGCCGTTCTGAGAAATGACGTGAACTGACTTGTTGGTGATATTGACATCCCGGTTTCCGGTCCCGGTGTATGTGCCGTCGGCCAGAAGAACGGTATCGCCGTCAACAGCAGCGTATATGCCTGCCTGGATGTTTGCCTGATCTGCGGGCACATGAATGACGGCGCTCCTGATATCAGAATTCATCGTGGAAAATACACAACACAACATTACGCAAAACAATCTTGGTGAACTCATAGCAGCTCCTCCTTCGACCTGAACCTCAATTTCTGAATACATTGTATCAGGAAGGGATTATATTCCCAAAATCATTTTCAATTTGAATGGGGAACCGGGATGGGAAATCATCGGTTACAAGTATTGAATGAGCAGGTACAATGCCACACCTGCGACAACGATCGATAAAATAGTCAGACCCCGGATCCGGCGTTTTTTCCGGAGCTCCCGCCATCTGTGATTATCCAGGTAATATTCATCATTTATATTTATGATGACGCCGGTTTTCAGGAGTCTGTTAAATCGCCACCGGAAGATGGGATTGAGTCTGCCGATTTCCAGGGTGTCGCCGGGCGATGTAGCGCCGGCCTTTCGGAATCGTTTAAGAAGACGCTTTTCCAGGCCCGCGTAAATGGAGACCAGAGTGCCTGCCAATGCGGCAATAAGCTGTAAGATCTCGACAAGTCTCATGGATGCGGGTTCCTTTCACCAAATTATCGTTCAGATTGTTCCGGCACGGCCCAATGTATATAGGATCCTTTTTTGATGGTGCAGGTCCAGTCGGGATTATCAATATCCATTGCTTTAAACATCCTGAGAAGACCTGATTGATAGCATCTGAGCACGTTATCGCAAGAAAATGTCATGCGGTCGATGGTGACGTAACCGTCAATTATAACTTCCGTGAATTCAATGCCACCGCTACCCTGGATTTTCCGGGCTTTCCCTTCTTCAATTGCATGATACCAATCCCAACTGAATGTGTTTTTACCGGGGATATCCAGAGTTAACCCAAATCCGGTGATGTGATCCTTCTGTTTACGGAAATCAGCAAAATCGAAGCGGAATCCCTCCGGTAGATCAATTGATTTCAGATAACTGGTTTCCGAACGTTTTTCAACAATGATGTCTCCGGGTGTGATCTCCAGTTTCCCTTCGGCAATTATGGCGCTGTTTTCCGTTGCCATCAGCTCATAGATAATCTCGCCGATAACACCGGAAAGGTTCCCGGATAGAGTGTACTGAGCTTTTGCCGGCGTGGTCCGCTTTCTGATCTGCTTCCGGACGGCTTCTGCATAGGGCAGCAAGTCGGAATTCGATCCGTTCATGGCGTCTTCGCAGGCGTCCAGTGCTGTCAGGGATTGCTCATACTTCCCCTGATGGAAGGCGTTTGCGGCATCGATATAATATTGTGCGGCGGACATGGTTTCCGGGGGATCACCGGCATGAATCGATTGCGTGATGACAGTAACGATCAAAAAAATGATAATTTTTGCTGGTTTCATGGGTTTTCCTCAATGATTTTCGGGTTATTGAAAAACATCACCGGGATTTCATGGCCCTCAGTTGATCTTTTGCCGCGTTGATTTCATCCGGCAGATTATCCGGATTCATTTCTACAAAAGTTGAATATGCCTTTTCTGCATCTTTGGGATGATTAAGATGTTCGTGAGCGACACCTGAAAAATAATACGCCAGGGGTATGGTATTACCCATAAGAATAATCTTCTGACAATCTGTCAGCGTCTTCCCATACTGTTCCAGCTCAAGGCAGCATTCCGCCCGGCGGATCAGGCAATCCTCCGGTTTTTCAAGAGATCCGCATTCTGAAGTGATTTTCAGTGCCGTATCAAAATCATTTACAGCCGCATCGTATTTTTTTATTTTCATGTACGAAACACCTCGAAGATAGAACCATGCCCCTGTATTATCATTTTGTGCCAGAGCAATACTGAATTCAGATACTGCTGATTCATGACGATCCATCTGCTGAAAAATTTCCCCCCGAAGTATATTTGCGGTATATGATACGTGTTCCATTGTCGTCAGCTGATCGCTGATTTCCAGGGCTTTTTTCAACTCGCCCCGAGCAAGATGGACCTCACCGATATTTTCCAGAGCTGCTGTGAATTTCGGGTCCAGGCTCCGTGCTGTTTCCAAAGACTCCATGGCCTTATCATATTCCTTTATATCCATGTAAACGATGCCCTTCATGAGGTGGGCAGTTTCGTTATCAGGATTTATGGACAGAATTTTTTCATACGTTTCCACGGCACGGGAATAATCTTTTTCATTGCGATACTCACTGGCTTCCCGAAAATAGGCGAACATTTGTTCTTCCTGTTCCGGATTGCCGAATGTCACCGGCATCCCCAGTTTTTTCTTCAGTGCATTGGATTTATCAGTATCACCGACCTGGTCATAGATGCTGATGGCAAACATCATCGTATCCTGTCTGCCGGGCATGACCTCCAGTTCATGCCCAATGGCTTCGGCAGCTTCCATTACCTTTCCCTGGATCATGTAAATCTGAGCGGATATCAACCATGGATGCTCTGAATAGATTTCCATCTCGATAACATCCTTGAGACCAGCCAACGTTTTTTCATAATCACCGGATTTGGCTGTTTGAACACTTTGATGCACCTTTTCCCGGGCGATCAACAGCTTTTGAAGTTTCGGAAAATCCTCAGGTGGGATGGGTTCCCTGCGGACCAGTTTCAGATTCCATTGCATCGTTGTTTCCGTGTTCATCATGGAATTTTGGGTACTTTTCATACTTTGCATCAACATCAGGTTCATGGCCAGGTAACAACCCTGATCCAGATCAAATCGGGCATTCCCGTCTGCTTCTAAAGTGATTTCCATTCCGCCAAACAATGATGCGAGATCATTGATATCTTCATCTTTAATTGAATCATTATTTTCGGATTCCCGGGCCAGCTTTTCATGAATCTGCTCATCCGTTGCCTCAAGAGACGCCTCGGTCTGGAACTGAATATGAGCGATACGATGGTTGTTTTCAGATTTTACAGATGAAATGATACCCACACTTGTTTCATCACCCATTCCCATTGTTCCGGATCCCATCAATCGCAGCGGCAGTTTCCATTTTTCTTTGACGCTTACCGGGGATTCCGGCCGGGGAAACATCATTATAAAAAAATTCCTTTGCATATCCGGCATGACGCCATACGGATCAATTCCCCGGTGATGATCAAGCAGCGTATGGATCTCGTAGGAGGCTCTTATCTGATCGTCAATCTCCTGGTCCTTCCCGAAAATCTTGAAACGGCTGCTATCGTCCAGGCATGTGTCCAGTAAAGCAACGCCATCCCTCACAATAGTGATTTCCAAATTCAAAATTTCGTGTTTAATACTGTCTCCCGCTATTTCCGACGGGGTTTCTTCAATCCGGATCACCTGATAAACAAGGCGATCGCCTTCCGGCAGCATCCAGTTCAGATCGTAAGTCTCGCTGCCGTGAATGTTTGTGAGAGGGCTGAATGCACAGAACAGAATAATCAATGTCCGAATAAACGCTTTCATCAAATTTCCCCTCTATCATTGAAATACCGTATTCGCTCTAAACTGTTTACTCTGAGAATTATATTTTGATTCACCGGGAAATACAATAATTTCCGGTAGCAGTAGTATTTCCCGGTGAATTGTCCGATTCTCTAAAATTTTGCCAACCTCCCTCTGCTGCGGTATCTTATTCAGGACACGAGTTGTTTATGCAGAAAAAGACGTAAATCCGACGTTTATGGAGACGAAAACATGAAAATTAAAACCATGATGATCATTACTCTGTTTTTGGGAATGTTCTGCACAGGGTTATCGGCGATCGACGAAAAGGGACGGTTGAGAAACGGCACAATGACTTTTGAAAATAATCTGGTGTCCATGGATCTCAAGAATGAGGATTTTGATGTTGTAATCAGCATGATTGCGGAGTTAATTAATCTTCGCGACAGAACCGTTGAACAGAATAATTGTACCCAAGAATTGAGGCGAATTATTATTCATCCCGATATAAAAAATACAGTGTCTGTTTATATGTCGAAGGTTCCCAGAGAACAGGCTATCGAGCGAATTCTCTGCTTGACCAATGTGGGGAAAATTACCACTGGAATGAGAACGCCTGAATATCCTGATGGCAATATCTTGGTTTTTGTTCCGGCGGAGAAGATGAATGATGCATCGTACCTGAGTAATTTCGTGGATATCAAATATAAAAAATATACAGGACAACTCATTTGTATGAGTATAACCAAGGCGGACATCAAAGATGTCTTCACTCTGTTTTCTGAGATGGAAAAATGCAAACTGGACCTCCATCCCTCCTGCCGGGTGCGGATAACTTGCTTAGTGATGAATTATCCCGCAGATTTGTTACAGGATGTTGTCTGTACTCTGCTTGAATATGAAACCAGGACAGAGACAGTAAATGGAATCACTTCACTTATGGTGAGGCCGGCAAAGAAGTAAAAACAATCCAACCTCCACTGCGGTATCTTTCCTGGAACAGGAGCCCGTCTCATGCATGAAAGTCTCCAGCATTTCCATCCGGTGATTGCCCGGTGGTTCACCGAATCCATCGGTGAACCCACAGAGATCCAATCCCTGTCCTGGCCGGTGATTGCCCGGAGCGAACATGCCCTGATCACGGCCCCCACCGGCAGCGGCAAAACCCTCACGGCCTTTCTGTGGGCGCTGAACCAACTCATAACAGGCGCATGGGAACCCGGCAGAACACGGGTCCTGTACATCTCCCCGCTCAAAGCACTGAACAATGATATCCGCAGGAATCTCGAACAGCCCCTGGAATCCCTGGAAACAGCGTTCCGGCTTCAAAATGTTCCCTTTCCCCGGATCCGTGTGATGACCCGGAGCGGTGACACTCCAGCGGTGGACCGAGCCAGGATGAAACGACGGCCCCCGGAAATTCTCATTACCACCCCGGAGAGTCTGAACATTCTACTGAGTTCCCGGGGCGGACAGGGCATTCTCACCGGTGTAAAAACCGTGATTCTTGACGAAATCCACGCCGTGATCAGCCAGCGCCGAGGCGTTTATCTCATCACCGCCGTGGAACGACTCACCCGCCTGTCCGGTGAGTTTCAACGGATCGCGCTGTCGGCCACGGTCCGTCCTCCCAAGACTGTTGCAGCCTGTGTGGGCGGGTTTCGCCGGTCCGATCCTTCACCCGGATATGAACCGCGCCCCGTGACCATCATTTCGTCATCCATACCCCGGCAATATGAAATTTCCGTCCGCTATCCCCCCTCCGTCCGGGACCGGAGCGCCACAGAATCGCTATGGACCCCTCTCGCAGATGATTTCCGGCGGCTGCTTCACGAGAACCGATCCACGTTGTTTTTTACCAACAGCCGGAAGCTGTGCGAAAAAATTACCACCCGGATCAACCGGAACGAATCGTACCCCCTGGCGTATGCTCATCATGGTTCACTTTCCCGGGAAATTCGCGGGGAGGTGGAGCGACGATTGAAGGCTGGGGACCTGAAAGCCATTGTTGCCACCAATTCACTGGAACTGGGAATTGATATCGGCGCTCTGGATGCTGTTGTCCTGGTGCAGTCACCCAAAAGCGTCTCAGCGGCGATCCAGCGCGTGGGCCGGGCCGGTCATCAGGTGGGAGCGATCTGCCGGGGTATCATCTATCCCACGCACCCGGTGGATTTCATTGCAGCGGCTGTGCTGGCGAAAGGGATTCCTGAACAGGCCATCGAAGCCGTCACACCCATGGAATCCCCCTTGGATGTCCTGGCGCAACTCATTATTTCCATGACCGCCGTGGAAACCCGGGATATTGATGACCTGTTTGCCGATATCCGGATGGCATGGCCATACCGGGATCTGTCCCGGGATTCCTTTGATCTGGTTCTGAACATGTTGGCAGGGAAGTATGCCGATACTCGGATCCAGGCGTTGAAACCCCGGGTCTCCATTGATAGGCTGGACAACACGGTTCGTGCGCATAAGGGAGCAATCCATGCTCTTTATACCAGTGGCGGCGTCATTCCGGACCGGGGGTATTTCCGCCTGCGTCATGCCGGCAGTAACGCCCTGATCGGGGAACTGGACGAGGAGTTCGTCTGGGAAGCGGCTGTGGGGCAGACGTTTATTCTGGGCACCCAGAAATGGAAAATCGAAAAGATTACCCATAACGATGTCATGGTCACCTCAGGGCTGCCCGATGTCCAGGCAACGCCGTTCTGGAAAGCCGAAGCCATGAACCGGGATTTCCACATGTCGGTCCTCATGGGCGACTTTCTCGAGGAGGCTGAGGAACGTGTGAACAAACCGGGATTTGAAGCATATCTTCAGGATTCCTGTTCCATGGATCCGGATGCGGCTAAGGAGTTGGCGGATGTTCTGAACCTTCAGCGGGAGCATACCGGGGGACAACTCCCGCACCGGCACCATATTCTGGTGGAAAATATCGCATCGGGTCCCGGCTCCGCCCCTGGTACACAGATGGTATTGCATACCTTCTGGGGGGGCCGGGTGAACCGCCCGTTTGCCATGGCCCTGAGTGCGGCCTGGGAAAAGCGGTTCGGGGATCGGCTGGAGATTTTTGCCGCAGACGACTGTATCGGGATTCAACTGCCCCGGGACGATGTATCACCGGATGAGATATTTACGCTGGTAACGCCGGAAAGTGTCCTGGAACTGCTGAGGTCCCGGCTGGAAAATTCCGGATTTTTTGGTGCGCGGTTCCGGGAGTGTGCCGGTCGTGCGCTCCTGGTGACCCGTCGGAAATTTAATCAGCGGCAGCCCCTCTGGATGACCCGGCTGAAAACGAAGAGACTCTATGACGCCGTCAGCGGGTTCCCGGATTTTCCCATCATTTTAGAGGCGTGGCGGACCTGTCTTCATGATGAATTCGATCTGGACAGCCTGAAACTTATGCTCAGCGAAATTCAATGCCGGAAGATTGTCTGGTCCGAAGCACATACGGCGACAGCCAGTCCATTTGCCCGGTCGGTGGCATGGCGCCAGATCAACCAGTACATGTACGAAGGTGATGAACTGCCCGGGGGACGGTCGTCCTCACTATCTGTGAATCTCATGGACGAATTTCTGTCGGGTTCCGGCGTTCTCCCGGCACTCCCCATGGATATCATCCGTCGCTTTGAGGATAAACGGCAGCGGTTGTATCCCGGGTATGCTCCGGGATCGCCCGAGGATCTGCTGGATTGGGTGAAGGAACGCCTGTTCATTCCGGATTTTCAATGGGAGGGTCTGGGACTGGCCGTTGAAAGGGACAGCGATTTACCCATGGCGGAACTGAGTGCGATTGTTGCCGGGAAACTGGCACGGGTGACACTTCCTGAGACGGGAATTACCGGTGTGTGCGCCCTTGAAAACCTGCCGGAAGTTATTGAGGGGATTTCGCATGGGTTGGCCGCACCGGAATGCATGGATCTGGCGGGTCGGCCGATTGATCCGGCATCGGTTCGGACCATGAGAGTGATGGCCGATGACTCGGAATCCGAGGATCCGGTCCGGGATTTTCTGGTGCAGTGGCTTCTTTTTTACGGTCCCGTGAGTGCTGAAATTGTTCAAAAACAGCTTGGGATTTCCGTGAGTGTTGCGGAAGGTGTGCTCCGGGAGATGACCGAAGAATCCCAGGTTGTGCGGGGTCTGCTCATTGAAGGATCCGATACGGTTGTTTTCTGTGACCGGGATAATTATGAGACGCTTCTTCGGATGCGGCGCAGCGAGGCAACAATGCTGGTCACACCCCGGAAGATCGAGGATCTGGGGCCATTCCTGGCGTCATGGCAGGGTCTGGCGGACGCCGCGAAAGATCGGGACGGATTGGGTGCGTGCCTGGAACAGCTTTTTTATTATTCGGCGGAGGCGGCGGTGTGGGAAACGGAGATTTTTCCGGCCCGGATAAAACCGTATGATCCCGCCTGGCTGGACAGTCTCATGGCTGACGGCAATATGATCTGGTTCGGTGCCGGAAAGGGGCGCGTGACGTTCGGTCTGCCCCATGAACTGGACCTGTTGTCCCGGTCTGACAAAGAAAATCCCCTGGAGGATACCAGTGCTGATCTCATACCGGATGCGCATGGAAAGTATGATTTTCACGGGTTGATGCACCGGACGGGACTGCCTGCGACGGAACTCAGTGAAAAACTCTGGAATGCCGTGTGGCGCGGAGATATCTCCAATGATACGTTCACGGCGCTCCGGAAGGGTATTGAAACGGGGTTTCGCGTACCTGATGCTGCCGGTACCGGCGATAAACGCCTCAGACCGGGTAGACGTGGAGGCCGCACAGCGTTTTCCCGGTGGAAAGGTTCGATACCGGCTGCCGGCAACTGGTATCATCTGCCGGAAATGGGCAGCGATGAAGAAGAGGATCTGATTCTGGAGGCGGAACGGATGCGGGATCGGGTCAGGGTGCTTCTTGACCGATACGGTATTCTGTTCCGGGAATTTTTGAGGCGGGAACAACCGGGGTTTCAATGGAAAGACCTGTTCCGCTCCCTTCGGTTGATGGAGCTTGCCGGGGAAGTGATTTCCGGATGTTTTTTTGAGGGTTTGTCCGGCCCGCAATTCATGTCGCATCGGGGGTTCCGGTGGTTTCAACGGAAGATCCCGAAATTGGAAATTTACTGGGTGAACGCTGTCGATCCTGCATCCGTGTGCGGGATGGGTGTGGATGCTCTCAAGAGTATGATGCCCCGTCGGCACACCGGCACCCACGTGGTGTACCGGGGAGTGGATATCGTGATCATTTCTTTGCGGAACGGGGGAGAGTTGACCATTCGTGTGCCGGAAACCGACCCGGATCTTCCTGAGATGCTGGGTTTCATGCGCCATCTTCTGGAACGCTCTTTTAAGCCATTGAAACGGATTTCCATAAAAACCATCAATGGAACGCCGGCAGTGTCCGGTCCCTACCTGGATATTTTCCGGATGTTTTTTGACCTCACCATGGACGCAAAACAGGTGGTGTTGTATCGGCGGTTTTGAACAGGAGAGGATATATCAGCAGCAAACTCAATGGAGATAATTTGAACCCATGATCCGCTCTCTCATCATATTTGTTCTCCGGGTTGCCACCCGGGTGTTTTTCCGGGAGATTGCCGTTACAGGGCTGGAGAACGTCCCGGCACCGGGTTCAGGCCCTGTGATCTTTGCCGGGAACCATCCCAATTCCCTGGTGGATCCGGTGCTGATTATCACCACCTGTGAGCGGAAAGTACATTTTGCCGCTAAAGATACGCTATTCAAAACCAGGTTTATTTGCCGGATTCTGGAGATTCTGGGATGTGTGCCCATCCGGCGTCGAATGGATCATGGCAGTGGCACACTTGATAACAGTGAGGCGTTTGCTGCACTTTTTGATGTCCTGAAGCAGGGCGGGATTATGGGGATTTTTCCTGAAGGAATCAGTCATGACGGTTCAGAACTTTCACGACTGAAAACCGGCGCGGCAAGAATTGCCTTGGGTGCCGGTTCTGAAAATCCCGGGTTGAATCTCACCATTATCCCCTGTGGCCTGACTTACACGGATCCGGTGCATTTCCGCACCCGGGTCATGGTGAAATACGGCGACCCTGTTGTGATTGATTCCGTCCGGCTTCAAAAATACTCAGTGGAACCTGAAAAAGAGGTTCGTCGACTCACAGCGGATATCGATGGCCGGCTCCGGGGAATCACCATCAATGCCCGGGATTGGGATACCATCCGATTTCTGGAAAAAGCCCGGGAGTTGTATCAACCGGAACGGGTGGATTTGGAAACCCGGCTGGAAACAACCCGACTCTTCACACAAGTCTATCCGGATATCGAAAATCGTGCCGATGTCCGGCGTCTCACAGGAAGAATTCAAGTGTATCTCGCAGCGCTGGACGATCTGGGTCTTTCCACTTGGGATATCATGGAACGGGTATCCCTGTTTCGGCTTTTGATGAAAACCATGGGGCATACCGCCGTACTGTTTATCTGGGCGTTTCTGGCTCTGCCCGGTGCAGTGTTTTTTATTCCCACAGGCCTGGCAGCCCGGGTGGCGGCCGGTAGACTCAGCCCGCGAAGGGATGTACGAGGCGCCACCAAACTTATGGCAGGGCTGTTGTTTGTTTCGGCGGAATATCTCCTGATTATTTTTGCGCTGTGGTGGCGGTTTGGTACCGGGGTCGGGCTCCTGGCACTGGTCATCTTTCCCCTATCGGGAATCGCCTTGATCCGAGCGCTTGAAACCAGCCGGTTCTTTCCCCGGGTGATTCATCGGTTGCGAAAATCACTCTTTCTTCGACGGGAAATTCGAGCATTACGGCAGGAAACGGACCAATTGAGAATAGATGTTACATCAGCCGTAGATCAGTTCCAGGAAGAGTTTTTTCCGGAGGGTTAGCGGGAGAAAAACCAACCATAGAGTTTGCTGGCTCACGATAGTTTGTTTTTCACGCAAAGGACGCAAAGCACGCAGAGTTAAGATATTTGGTATATGCAATCAAAGAGCGTTTCCCCTCTTGGCGAATCTTGGCGATCACATGGTTAAAGGTATGGAGGATAAGAATGTCATCACCCGACTCGTTTGGGTGATCTCAGGGTCGAAGCTATACAACCATTACCGAGATCCCCAGGACCCTCCTTTCGCCGTTGCGTGAAGCTATGGCGGAACAGGGCGTCGGGCCGGAGGATGACTTGCAGGCTGAGGCCGGAAAAAACATGACTAAAACCTCCGCGCCTCAGTGTCTCTGCGGGAGAAACCCCAGGTGGGCTACAATGGTTTGAGATCAGGTTTATTTGGGTTCAATCGGAATGAAAATGTCCACTTCCGCGTCTTGCCCTTTGCTACTCCGGTTATCATACACTTCAAAATCCGCGGCATGACCCCGTTTGTACTCCGACAGAGGCATCCATTCCTCATAGATGTGTCGGACCAACTTGTGAATGGCACTGGGAATCTCACCGTGACACGTGAACACGGCGTATGTGGCGGCGGGAATCATCCGAAGAACCATTTCGTCAGGCAAAGTATCATCCCCGGAGACTTCCGCACCGATAATGTACACAAACGACCCTTCCTCCTCATCAAAATCCAGACAGATGCCCAGGAGCGTATCCGGATTTTTCTGACCAGGAAACGGTCCCAGGCGCTTCTCTTTACCCAGTCGTTCCCAGAATGCCGGGATTTCCTTGAAATTCCGGCCTTCACGAATCGTCGTGCGCAACTCATAGCCGATTACTTTAAATGCATTTTTTCGAATGATCCGCGGTGCTTCCATGAGGTTCTCCTGATTGAAGGGTGTCAATGGAATTATGCTACCGTTTTTGATCTCTAATGACAAGATTTCTTTGAAATTGTATCAATCCCGGGTTGCTTTGTCTCTCCCTGCAGATTCTTTCATTCTGATCAGTGTGGGGAGAGTAACCACAGGAATACAAATGTTATCATCGATCTCATAGACTTCACGGTTTTGATACTCTTCATCAAAATTGAAAGGTTCATGATTGCCGCAAATTATATTTATTGATTCCAGCTTCATCGTAAATCCACTTTAGCACCAATGCTCAGAAGATTCTAAAGGCTCAATGGCTTTGCGATAACAGGAAACTCCGTCAGAATACGCCTGTCGGCGGTCACCAGAGGAACATCCAGATCTTCCGCCAGAACCACAAACTCACAGTCATACGCCGAGCTTCTGGAATTCATTGATAAACGCAGCACATCAGTAGGATGAACAGTAAACTCCCGGCCGCTAACGACGCGCTCCGCCTGCTTCATCACACATAACGCATGGGATCTTGTCATACCACGATGTCGCACGGTAAGCGTCAGTACGTTCATAAACTCGCTCCGCCACAATAAAGGTGCTGCCCACTCCGGGTCTCGGCGAAAGAGATTCTCCGCCAAAGTTGTTTTATCGCCCTGAATCAGTAGATATGCAATCACATTGGTATCCACTACGATCATGGCCGACCTTCATCTCTCGCTGCCAACAGAAATTCGTCGTCCAGCGGGAGCCCTGTATCCGCCATCCTCAAACGGGAAATGTCAGCCAGGAGATCAGCAGGATCCACATTTCGAACATGCAATGCGTTTTCAATACATACTATGATCTCACTGTTTAAACTGCGATGATTCGATCTGGCACTGTTCTTGAGGCGTTCATAGAGTTTTTGGGGCATGTTTTTTACTGTCATCGTCTTCATAATTGTTCTCCCTGAATACTTTACAGCGCTTTGGTTCCATTATGGCACCATATTGCATCTCTGTCAATTTTGTTTCTACTTACCCATCTTTACCTGGTCCGAATGTGGATCCCGGATCTCCGCTCCGCTGCGGCCGGGATGACATTTGCAACCATGGAAGTCAATGCGACTGCTCTAAATAAAATCTGCACTCTCTAAAACTTTTCCAGATCCTTCCCGTTAACCCCTGACGAATTCGGAATCACTAACACTTTTTTTGGAGGATTAAGAGATGAGAAATTTAGCAGGAATCATTATTTTACTGATGGCACTCACCGCCGGCATCGCGGGAGCCGATTACACCAACGCGGGACAGGGATGTTTGCGGGTGCCTGTTCCGGACAATCCCGATCTGGGATTCATCGATTTGCCGCTGAAACACACGGAGGTTGATGTCAGGATCAGCGGATTCATTGCCCGGGTCAACGTGACCCAGCAGTTCCAGAATACACAGAACCGGACCCTTGAAGCGGTCTATGTATTCCCTCTACCTGACAATTCCGCGGTGGATGCCATGACCATGCGGATTGGTGAGACCGTCATCAAAGGTATCATCAAGAAGAGAGAGGAGGCGCAGCAGATATACAACCAGGCCCGGGCAAACGGACAGACAGCGGCACTGCTTACCCAGGAGCGTCCCAATATCTTTACTCAGGCCGTGGCCAACATTCTTCCCGGTGACACCATCGATATCACCATCAGTTACGTCCAGGACCTTAAATACGATGATGGCGGATATGAGTTGAATTTTCCTATGGTTGTAGGACCGCGGTTTATTCCGGGACAGCCCACGGGTCGTTCAGGCGGCGGATGGTCCCCGGATACTGACCGGGTGCCCGACGCATCCCGGATCACACCACCGGTGCTCCGTCCCGGAACCCGATCCGGTCACGATATTGCCATCACCGTCCACCTGGATGCCGGCGTGCCCGTGATTGATCTCCGAAGCCCGTCTCACACAATCGATAAACGGTGGATAACCGATCATGAAGCCACTGTGGAACTGGATACCGCCGATTCCATTCCCAACAAGGATTTTATCCTCCGGTATGATGTGGCCGGTGATCTGCCCGCCTCATCCATCCTGACCCATGCCGATGAACGCGGCGGGTTCTTCTCACTGATGATCCAGCCCCAGGGTGAGTTCGATATCACGGAAGTCACCGCCAAAGAAATGGTTTTTGTTGTGGATTGTTCCGGATCCATGAGTGGCGCACCCATGGCCCAGGCAAAAGCCCTCATGCGGAAAGCCATTCAGGAGATGAACCCCCGGGATTCCTTCCAGATCATCCGGTTTTCTTCGTCGGCATCGCAGTTCTCACCCCATCCGGTTCCCAACACCCGTGCCAACGTGCGGCATGGACTGAGTTACATCAATGCCATGTCCGGCGGCGGCGGGACACAGATGATCGAAGGCATCAAGGCGGCGCTGGATTATCCGGTGTCACGGGACCGGATCAGGATCGTTCTTTTCCTCACCGACGGGTATATCGGCAACGAAACGGAAATCCTGGCTGCCATCGAGAAAAAACTCAACGGCGCCCGGCTTTTTTCCCTGGGAGTCGGCTCATCCGTCAACCATTACCTGCTGGACAGAATGTCTGAAGCGGGCCGTGGATTCGTCCAGTACGTCCGGCCGGATGAAGGAACCGAGACGCCTGTCAGCCTGTTCTACGACCGGATCCGGAACCCGCTCATCACGGATATCCGCATCGACTGGAACGGATTGGATATTCATGATGTCTATCCTCCGATGATCCCGGATCTGTTCTCTGCGCAGCCGGTAATCATTCACGGCCGGTACACCCGGCCCGGGTACGGCACCGTGACGATTCATGGGAATTTCAACGGTGCGGCATGGTCCCAGGAGATTGAACTTGATCTGCCGGAAGACGAACCGGAAAATGATGTCCTGGCACCGCTCTGGGCACGGACACGCATAAAAGATCTCATGGCCAGAATGGTCCGGGGTTCCCGACCGGATATCGTGACGGAAATCACGGATCTCGCTCTAAAATATCGGCTCATGAGTCAGTACACTGCCTTTGTGGCCGTGACGGAAGAAGTCCGCCGGGATCCCAACGGGACATTGCACACCGTTCATGTCCCCGTGGAAATGCCGGAGATGGTTGAATACGAGGGCGTATTCGGTGATGAAATGGATTGTGAAGTTAAAATGAAGAAACTGTGCGCAGCACCACCCCGGACCCGCAATCAAAAAGGCATTGTTGCCCGAACGGTTCAATCCCTTTGCGGAGGCCTTGCGGCGCCTAAGGAAGAGTGTCTGTCGGAACCCTCTGTTCAAACTGCTGATTGTGATGACATTGTAATTTCCGGTGAACGATTCCGGAGTAACGATAAGCCGCATGGGCGTGAAGAAGCATGCAAAATGAAAAAAGACGTCTCATCGCGATTCTCAATCGATGTAAGAATGATCTCCGGGAATCTTACGGAAGAGACGGTCGGTGATATCCTTGATACTCTGACGGAACGGCTGACCCGGGCAATCAACCGGAAATCACCGGGAACGGTTTCCTGCCGGATCACCGTGGATGAGAACGGACGGGTTACCCGTGTAGAGATTCTAAGGAACAGTTACGGTGAAATCCGGATCGAAGATGATCTGAAACACCTGCTGAAACAGGTCGTGTTTTCCGGGGAAGGACCCGGTGAAACGGTCATAGAGTTGGTTACGCGGTAACGGATTGAACTGAACAGATGCCGGAGCTGTCCCCTGGGGCGGCTCCGGTTTTTTTTGTGCCGATCCTGGCAAAACATCGCAGAATAAAGAAACAAAATCCCTTCTTGAGAAGGGTGCCCGGAGGGTAGCCTGTCCCGCCGAAGCTGGCGAAGGTGGAGGATGTGTATGCATTTGGCAGCGGAAACCAATGTAAAAGGGTGCCCGGAGGGTGGGATGTGTTCGTGCCCGGCTGTTAATCATCCCCTTCCAGGTTTCCTGGAAGGGGACAGGAGGGGAAGAGGCCCCTACTTCTCGCCCCGAATAGACGAAATTTTCCCGTTACTCACCGCAATATAGATGGTAATGGTCCGGGATTTCCCTTTTCCCTTGAAGGTCCATACGACCCGGATCGCGTTGCCGGTGCCGCCGGAAGCGGATACCGATTTGGTTTTATTTCGCCGGAACATCTGCCGCAGTGTAGTGAGAATCTGTTGTCTGGAATAACTCCCGGCACTGACACCGGCGGCGGGAATGGATAGAAACACTTTGCCACTGTCGGGGAGCCGGCCGGACAGGGCGTTGGGATTTCCCGATCGGAACGCACTTTCAATATCGCCGGACACTGTTCCTGCTGAAGCGGTCATTACGAATGCGCATCCCAGCAGTATCATCAGAATACCGGGTATTATGCTGTTTTTCATGGTCCACGCTCCTTTCACCCTGTTAAAGAGCAAAAACCGTGCCCGAACCCCGCTGCCGGTTTTACTGGGTTCCCGCCGGAGTCCCTGTCCCGTTCCGGAACCATTCTGCCCCCGACAGGTGACATTTGCAAGGAATATTGAAAGATGAACGTTCTTTCCCTGAACCCATGATTGTACACATGACAACTTTGACACCCATAAAAATCTACTTTACCCTGACATACAGGAGGTATTTCTCATGAAATTATACATAGCATGCCTGATGTGTGTCTTCTTGCCGGTTTACATATGTTCCGGAGCCATCATCCACGTGCCGGGTGATCAGGCTACAATTCAGGCGGGGATTGATACCGCGGCGGACGGGGACACCGTCCTGATCGCGGATGGGACCTATACGGGTGACGGGAACCGTGATCTGGATCCGTCGGGTAAGGCGGTCACCATCATGAGTGAAAACGGAGCGGGTTCCTGTATCATTGACTGCCAGGGCTCGGAAATTGATTCTCACCGTGGATTTTATGTTCACACCAATGAACAGGATACAACCATCATCCAGGGTTTCACTATCACTAACGGATATACATCTCCCGATGCTGAAGGCTATTTCAGGGACGGTGGCGGGTTCCTCTGTGATAACGCATCCCCCACCCTTTCGGATCTGATCTTCATAAACAACGTTTCGATTGATGATGGTGGCGCCATGGCGCTGATGAACACATCAAGCAGTATCACGGACTGTGTGTTCACCGGCAATTCCGCACTCTTTTGTGGAGCCATCTATGCTGAACTTTCATCAGTCTCCATCCAGGATTGCGTTTTCACTGCTAATACGGGGAGAATCGATGCCGGTGCGGTTCTGTTCCTTTTTTGCGATTCGCCCAAATTGATTCAGTGCGAATTTACAGGGAATCACAGTTTGGAAGGACCAGGGGGTGCGGTTTATGTGTATTCCTCATCCCCTCTGATTACGGGCTGCCTGTTTTCGGGAAACAGTGCTGCCTGGATGGCTGGTGCGATTTATCTTGACCTTGATTCGGTATCTCATCCCATAATCGGCGGATTCGAAGCCGGTGAGAATATTTTCAGCGGCAATACAGCCGTTCACGGTGCTGATATGTGCGCGTATTACTCCAGCGGTTCAACGATTGATGCCACCTGGAACCGGTTCACCGGGTATCATCTTTCGGAATTTTATGTTGCCCTCCAAGCGAATTTTGATCTGAGCAACTGCACGTCTGATATGATTCCCATTACACAGGATGTGTATGTCTCGGTCACCGGTGACAACGGAAATGACGGGCTCACCTGGGATACGGCGTTCCGGACAGTAAAACACGCACTCAGCCGCGTACACGCCACAGAAACGGAACCGGTCACGGTGCAAATCGGATCCGGTACGTTCAGCAGTACCGCCACAGGTGAGGTTTTTCCTCTGCCGATCATCAGCAATGTCAGGGTTCACGGTCAGAATGTGGAAACGACAATCCTGGATATGGAGGGTGTTTCGAATGGTTTCCAAATCTGGTTTGTTGAAGATGCAGAGGTTTCAAACCTGACAATAACGGGAGGTTTAAAGGGAATTTACAGCTTCCATTCACAAAACAAAATTACCAATTGCCGGATACTCAACTGCGCTGATAGTGGGATTTTTTCACACTTCGATATGGGCAGTATTATCGAAAACATACTGGTTTCCGGTAGCACCAATTTGCTTGGAGGGGGTCTCTGTCTGGATAACTCCAATGGGCTGACCGTTAGAGATTGTATCATTACCGGAAATTCTGCGACAGGATACGGCGGCGGGATCTACATGGTTTATGCAGACTGCCTGCTGGAAAACTGCACCATAACCGGCAACACGGCGCCCCGGGGCGGAGGGCTCTACATCCAGAATTGCAGTCCGGTCATCACAGGCTGTCTCATCGAACAGAATCAGGCTGAGGACGAAGGGGCAGGGATTTACTGTGAAAACGATATAAGCATCATTCGGAATTGCACTTTTTCTGAGAACCGGGCACAGGCCTATGGCGGTGCAATTTTCTGTGAGGAAACCAACGCTGTGATCGGGGGATCGGCGGGCAGCGGTAATTATTTCATCGATAATACCGCCGGAGCCGGTGCAGATTTGGGTTCCATAAAATGGCAATCCGAAACCGTGGATGCAACCTTTAATACCTTTGCAGGGTACCATGGCTCGGACTACTATGTTTTTCCGGCAGCGCCGTTTAATCTCGACGATTGCATCAGTGAACTGACCCCTGTCCTGCAGGATGTCCACGTCTCTGCCGATGGGGATGATGACAATGACGGATTGACATGGAACACGGCGTTTCAAACGGTTCAGCACGCCCTGGCTACGGTGTATGCCACGGAGTCCGATCCCGTTACCATCCATGTGGGGCCAGGACTCTTTTCAGCCTCCGCCACCCGGGAAATCTTTCCATTGCCCATGTTGAGTTATGTCGCCATCGAGGGTGTTGGGGCCACGTTCACACGGCTGGATGTGGAGACCACCGGCAATATCTGGTTCTGTGACCGGGATGTTCAGGTCAGACTGGCAAATTGCGCGTTCATCAATGGGCTAAACGGTATCGAAGGGATTGATTCGGTGTTTACCGTCACGGGATGCGAGATCTCCGATAACACGGAAGTCGGTATTCTCGTCGAAAATTCCGAAGTCGGCATCCACCGGACCCTCCTGAAAAATAACCGTGATGGCGGCATCAACCTTGAACTGAGCCAGACCGCGATAACCGGCTGTGAACTGTCTTTCAATGAACGGGCAGGTTCCTATGATGAGGGGGGCGGGATCTACCTGGAGGAATGTACTGCGTATATCGCGAATACCATCTGTCTTGAAAATCAGGGATCCGGAGGTGCCGGATTGTTTGCCTCCGATACGGACATCACCTTGCAGAACTGCGCATTCATCTCCAATACATGCACGGAAATGAGCGGTGGTGGCGGCATCCAACTGTCCGGGTCCGCCACAGCAGTCATCAATAACAGCACATTCTGGAAAAACGAGGCACCCCGGGGTGGGGGAATAGTCGTTAACGAAGAGATCAAAGCAGTGATCACCAACAGCATCATCCGGGATAACACGGTGAACCAGATCCTCAATAATGGGAGTTTGGAGATCAGTTGGTCCGATGTTCAGGACGGCTGGCCCGGGGAGGGGAATCTGGATGCGGATCCCCTGTTTGTATCGGGACCGCGGGGGGAGGCTTATCTGAGTTGGACGGCGGCGGGTCAGTCTGGTGACAGCCCCTGTGTGGATGCCGGGAACGATTTGGCCGGGAACATCACGATTCAGCTCGAGACGGAGAGTATCACCCTGGAATCCATGACCACACGCACCGACGTGCTGGCGGATCTGGGTACTGTGGATATCGGGTATCACTATCCTGCCGATCCCTTGTGTGAGGAACTGGGTACCACCCTGTGGATGCCGCTTCACCAATACACCCCCGATGACCCCTGTTCCTGCACCGTCTATGTCTGCAATCCGGATCACGAATCATACATCGGTGTCCCCCTCTTCGTACTGCTGGATGTCTACGGCCAATACTTTTTCGCTCCGTCTTTCACCAGTTTCGATTTCCGGACCATCGATCTGGCGCCCGGCCGGACAGAATACGAAATTTTACCGGAATTTCCCTGGCCGGCAGATGTTGGTTCCACCACCGGGATATTCTTCCATGCCGCCATGACCGATCCGGGAATCACGGAGCTGTTCGGTACCTGGGATACATGGGAACTGGGGTGGAACTCCAACTACTGATTAGTCCTTTCCATTTGATTTTTTCAAACTGATCCTGCATATTTTTTATATGGAAGTGAGGGTCCGTCCTTGAGAATTATCACACTTGTTATTGCCATCATTATCGCAGCAGCCATCCCGGCCCACGCATCGGTGATCAATGTTCCCGACGATTACCGGACCATTCAGGCCGCCGTTGACTGGGCGGCTGACGGCGACACCGTGCTGGTGGCGGACGGGACATACACCGGTGTCGGGAACAAGGATATCGAGCCTGACGGTAAAGCCGTCACCATCGTTTCTACCGGCGGTCCGGATTTCTGCATTATTGATTGTGAATCCGACGGTCGTGGTTTCTGGTTCCGGAAAGGGGAGGATCCCGACACCGTCGTTCAGGGATTCACCGTCCGAAACGGGTTGATATCGTGTCTCACGTGAGGCGTTGAACCACGCGGAGGCGGGCTCCTCTGCGACGATTATTCATCCCCGACAATTCTCGACTGTGTCTTCCAATCCAATATTTCCTATGCGGAAGGCGGCGCTATCACCTGCAAGGATCACTCCCATCCGGTTATCGACAACTGCCGCATCGAAAATAATACCGCGACCGGGTACGGCGGCGGCATTTATATTGAATCATCATCACCGGTGATCACAAACACCGTGATTTCCGGAAACAGATCCAGACTCAGCGGCGGGGGTATTTACTGTAAAAACAGCGCACCGGTTATTGGCGGAACCGCCGGGGAGGGTAACACCTTTTCCGGAAATATCTCCGCTGACGGCACGGATCTGGCCTGTCTGGGCGTTCCCGGCACACCCATTACCGCGTCATACAACACCTTTTCCGGCAATCCGGACTCTGGATATTATGTCTCGCCGAATGCGGCTTTCGACCTTACCGGAAGCACAGCGGAACTCGCCCTCATCACCACCGACGTCTATGTCTCGCCCACCGGTGATGATACCGGGGACGGCCTCTCATGGGGAACCGCGTTCCTGACCATCCAACATGCCCTTTCACAGGTGTTGGGAACAGAACTGAACCCGGTAACCGTCCACCTGGATACCGGTGAATTTTCTGAAACCGCCACCGGGGAGCCCTTCCCGCTGCCTATGCTCAGTTATGTCTCGGTAGCCGGCGCTGGTTGGGACAACACCGTGATCGATACCGGTTCCGCAGGATCGGCGTTTATCGGGTATTACGATGACAATTTCACGCTTTCCGGCATGCATCTTACCGGAAGTATCGGTTCGGGTATCTATTGCAATTACGCATCCCCGGTGATTTCCGCCTGCCGGATTCAGGGGTTCGGATCCAATGCTGAAGGGAGTGGTATTTATTGCTCTAATTCTTCCCCGGTGATGGACGGTTGTGAGATTATCGGGAACAGTGCCGGCACTCGTGGCGGCGGAATTTTGTGTCAGAACAACGGAACCCCGGTGATCACCAATTGCGTGATAACCGGTAACTCCACGTCGGGATATGGTGGTGGTATTGCCTGCCGGAACAACGCCAACGCGATCATTTCAAACTGCACGTTCACGGGGAATACAGCGCTGATCAAAGGGGGCGGTCTCTATGTGGAGAACGCATCACCGGTGGTGAGCGGCGCTGCAGGACTGGAAAATGTGTTTGATGGAAACCATGCGCCAGTGGGGGGCGATATGGCTGCAAATATGGTCATGACCACCCCTGTGAATGCCGCAGCCAATACCTTTTCCGGATATCATCTGTCGGATTACTATGTCTCACCCCAGGCTTCGTTTGATCTTACCGGGTCCACGTCGGGATTGGCGCCGGTGACCCAGGACGTCTATGTGGCAACGGACGGCAATGATGGTAATAACGGGCTGAGTCCGGCTACGGCGTTTCGGACCCTGAACCATGCATTCAGCCAGGTATACGCCACGGAAATGATTCCGTTAACGGTCTATGTGGGCACCGGAACCTTTTCCACGGTGCTCACCGGTGAGATATACCCGCTGCCTCTGTTGAGTTATGTTTCTGTGGCCGGTGACGGTATGGATACCACGATCCTGGACGCTTCGGGCAGCACAGGCGTGTTCCGGGGCAGCGATGACGATAACCTGACACTCACGGAAATGACCCTGACGGGTTCATCCAAATCCGCCATTGAAATCACCCGGGGATCCCCCATGATATCGGCGTGCCGGTTCACAGGGATTTCTTCCGGAACCAGCGGCAGCGGTATCTCCTGCACATACGCATCCCCGGCAATTTTTCTTTGCGAATTCACCGGTAACTCCACCAGCCAGTACGGCGGCGCTATTAATGCCGGGAACAGCGCTTCCCCGGTGATTTCCAATTGTACCGTTACTGGGAATTGGGCGAGACGGGGCGGTGGCGGCATTGTTTGTGGCTATGCGTCCTCTGTGACGATTTCAGATTGTGTTCTGGCGGATAATGCAAGTGACGATTCCGGTGGCGGTATCCTGGTCCATTATGGGTACGCCGGAATAAACGGTTGTCTGCTTACCGGGAACACAGCTCGCCGTGGCGGGGGCGGTATCAAATGTGTCGCTTCAAATCCGGTAATTGGCGGAACCGGTGACGGCAATTATTTTACCGGGAATCGTGCTCCGTTTGGCAGCGATATCACCACCGGCAGTATACCGGTAACACCCATTGATGCCACGGGAAACACGTTCGCCGGGTATCATCTCTCGGACTACTATGTGGCACCGGGCATTGCATTTGATCTCACGAACTGTTCCTCGGAAATGACACCCATTACGCAGGATATTTTTGTGCGTGTTGACGGCAGCAACGAAAATGACGGCCTCACCTGGGAGACCGCATACGCCACGATCCAGTTCGCACTCAGCCGCGTTTATGCCTCGGATACCTTGCCGGTGACGATCCAGCTTGGTCCCGGGGAATTTTCCGATTCCAGCACATCCGAGACGTTCCCGCTTCCGCTGGTATCCCATGTGACACTCATGGGCAGCGGTACCGGCGCCACCACCCTCAACAGCGAATCCACGGAATCGGCGCTCATGGGATTTTTCGATACCGGGTCCGTTGTGGCGGATCTCGCGGTAACCGGTTCGGAAGGTCCCGGTATTCACCTCACGGAATCCTCACCGGAGATCGCCGATTGTCTTATCACCGGGTTTCATAACAATGTTAACGGCGGTGGTATGTTGTGTGATACATCGTCTCCAATTGTTACGGGATGCACGTTCCGTCTGAACACGTCCGGTGCAAACGGCGGCGGATTGTATGCCGGTTACGACTCGTCACCCATCATTGACGATTGCCTGTTTGATGAAAATGAAGCGGACAATGCCGGGGGCGGGTTTTACAGTCTCTATTCAACGCCACGGATTACTGGATCGGTTTTTCTTAACAATCGGGCGGATACCGGTGGTGGCGTTCATTTCCGTTACGACAACGCTTCTGAAATCAGTGATTGTGAGATTATCGGGAATATTTCCGCTGCCGGCGGCGCCGGAATTTTTATCAGAAATTCTACGGCAACCGTGACGGACTGCCTGATCCGTGACAATCTGTCTGACGGTTTCCGCGAGATCAGCGGGGGCGGTATTTTTGTCAGAGATGCTGATGTGACCGTGACCAACTGCACCATTACCGGGAATACGGCTTTTGGGGTCAGTAAAATTACCGGGGGCGGTCTTCACGTTGAATTCCGGTCGGATGTGATTGTCAGAAACACCATTTTATGGAACAACCAGGCCTTGTCCGGAACAGAACTGTCACTGGGGGACCGGCTTTTTCCCTCAACATTGATCGTGGAATACTCGGATGTGCAGGGCGGGGAGACCGGTGTGGATATTACGCCCGGCAGCACATTGATCTGGGGTGACGGCAATCTCGATGCGGATCCGCTCTTTGTGACGGGTCCTGACGGTGATTTCTACCTGAGTCATCTGGGTTCCGGTCAGCCCGCAGACAGTCCCTGCACGGATGCCGGAAACGCCGCTGCTGATACCGTCTGTTACACCGGTTTTGAAGACACGGTCTGTCTCAGCAGCAAAACGACACGGACCGACGGTGCAGCGGATACCGGGATTGTGGATATGGGCAAACATTTTCCGGAGATTCCCGCAACACCCACACCGGAACCCACGGCAACATCATCAGTAACGCCGGAACCTACCGACACGCCAACAACGACACCTTCCCAAACACCCACTTTGACATCCACACCGACAATGACAGCCACGCCGTCACCCACACCATCCGCCACCGAACCACCGACCCATACCCCGGAGCCGCCCACGGCAACACCCACACCCCCGGATACCTGCCCAGACTCATCCATTTTTGGTCAGGAACCCATGGGACCGGAGGAACCCTTCACATCATACCGCAGCGACCAGACCAATCTGATCCTTGTCTATGATAATCTGGTCAATTTTTCTGGAGGGCCCGTATTTGGCCTTCGGTGGTGGGGATTCGATCTGGTGGATGATACCGGGTTTCCCGAGGGCTCGAAAGATGTTGATTTCGAGATTACTTTTTACGATAACGATGCCGGAATACCCGGTAACCTGATCACCATGGAAACCGTCCATCCCCATAAAACCGAAACAGGTGTATTGTATATGGAATATGCCATGCTCAACCGGTACGAATGCTTGTTCGATACAGCTGTTCAGGTGCCGGCGGATGCCTGGATCTCCATCCGGGCCCTCTACGATCCCGGTAACCCCGATGTGGTCTTTTTCTGGTTGAGCAGTATCGCCGGTGACCTCATGAGTCTTCAGCATTACGGCGGCACTTTTCATGATCTTGATCTCGATACCGCTTTCTGCCTGCTGGGGGAGAGTGCCGTGACGCCCACACCCGTCCCGACAGTCACTCCGGAACCAACCGCCTACCCGCCGGGTCTCTCCTTGAGTATCACGATGCCGTCCCATTATTTCCCGGACGGCAGTTACTGCACTTGTTGGGTCGGCACAAAAAATTACACACTTCAAGACTATCCCGGAGTTCTGCTTTTCGTTGTCCTGGAAGTATATGGAACCTATTATTTCTATCCGAGCTACGGGCCAGATATCGACTTTCTGATGGTTGATCTCTGGAGGGGTCATACCCAGGGGTGGCGGGTGCTGGATTTATTCATTGATGAGGATTGGACACCCATTAATAATCTGGTCTGGTACGCGGCAATACTGAATTCAAGCGGGAGATTGATCACACCCATCGACATCTGGATATGGGGATTCGGGACTGATGAGTAGCCGGTCCCCCACCGTCATCCTTCGGTCCCACCCCGGCGTCATCCTCCGGTCCGACGTCCTGTTCGCCATAGCTTCACACGCGACGGCGAAAGGAGGATCCGGGGGATCTCCGTGATGGTTGCCTGCACACGACCACCCTGTTCCGTTGTCATGCGCCGCTGACATAGTATCCCCGGAATGAATCCCGAGGCTGGGGAGATTAGATGCCCGCCAGGCAGGCTGAAGCCGTACCGGCGGGTGATCAGCGATGAATGTACCGCCACGCCAACACGTTCACTGTACTTCAATCCGCCACCGGGGGAGTCATGTTGGCACTCACCATACAATTGTGATATTGATAAAAACTGTCGGGGTTAACCAAAACTTTTCAACCAGAAAATGAGAAAAAATTGTTATGAACCAAAAATACGATGTCATCATTTTAGGCGGTGGTCAGGCCGGGCTTTCTTTAAGTCTGCAACTCCGGGAAAAAGATCCGGATCTCTCCATACTTGTTCTGGAAAAAGGCACACATCCCGTCCCTGATGCGGCGCATAAAATCGGAGAATCCCTGGTGGATCTCGCATCTCACTACTATGAAAATGTACTGAATCTCCGGGAGCACCTGAAAGCGGATCAACTGCCGAAACTGGGACTGCGCTATTTTTTCAAAACCGGGAAAGACGGTGATGACCGTGTGGAGAGCCGGTTTGAATTGGGTCTTCAGGAATTTGCTCCCTTCCCTACCTATCAGGTGGATCGGGGACGGTTCGAGAATTATCTTGGACAGTGTGCTCAGGATCGGGGTATTGAATTCATGGACGGATCCCGAGTTGAATCCGTTGATCTTGCGGAGGATGATTCTGATCATTCCGTGGCGTTTGTCCGGCACGGTGAAACTCAAACAGTCACAGCCCGGTGGATCGTCGATGCAACAGGACGCAGCGCATTTCTGAAGCGGAAGCTGGATCTGGCGGCGCCGTATCCCCATCATGTAAACTCGGTCTGGTTCCGGATCCGTGACAAAATTGATCTCAATGAGTGGGGTGGTTCGGATGCATGGACAAAAACGAACCAGGGTGCCGCATCCCGTTGGTTCAGCACAAATCATCTCATGGGAACCGGGTACTGGGTCTGGTTGATACCTCTGTCCATCGGTCATACCAGTATCGGGATCGTCGCTGAAGAATCGTTCCACCCCTTTGATACCATCAACACGTTTGAAAAAGCCCTGACATGGTTGAAAAGGCATGAACCACAGTGCGGTGCAGAAGTGGAAAAACGCAGGGATCTTCTGGTGGATTATAAGGTAATGAAACAGTTCACCCATAGCTGTAAACAGATATTTTCACCGGACCGCTGGTGTCTGGCCGGTGAATCCGGCGCGTTTCTCGATCCGTTCTATTCACCGGGCTCCGACTACATTGCTATGTGCTGCACATGCATCACTGAAATAATCGCAACGGATCGCACCGGTGGCAATTACCGGATGGCGGCAAATTTATATAATCTCATCTATACATCCCTGTTTGTGGGAAACATGGAGGTTTACCGGGATCAGTACGAAATATTCGAGCATCCCACGGTTATGCCGGTGAAGATTTTGTGGGATTTCGCGTTCTACTGGAGCTATCCAGCCTACCTGTTTGTTCATCACAAGTTTGAGGATCTCCAATGGATCATCTCCATGAAATCCGTCCTTCAGGAAATCGGGATACTGAATACAACGATGCAGACACTTTTCCGGGAATGGTCAAGACGGGAGCCGCTTAACGGCAAATCCGGTTACTTCGACTACCTGACCATCGGGTTTCTTAAACGATTGAATAAAAATCTCGGTGCTGAATTGACTGCGTCTGAGGTAGAAAGCACATTCCTGAACAGCATTGAAGCGTTGAAGTCGTTTGCCCGGGAGATGACGGCGTATGCGCTGGCCCGGCATCCGGAACTGGAAAGTGATGCGCGCCGGAGTATCGTGCAGAGCGGGGCGGATTCATCCGAGCTGGCTGGATTTATTAAGTCTGTGTTTAAAGATTGATCCGAGGTTTGTTCCTCTGATAAACAGATTGTATCAGTTGCGACTCAGTTCAGGTGGATCCACCCGGACAGAGCGAACAAAAATGCTGAAACCGAAGAGGAGAGCAGATGAAGCGACTGCATATAGTGGGAAGGAAATCTCACGGGAAAACAACGGTTGTATCGGATATAATCAGGGAATTGTCCCGACGAGGTCTGACCGTGGGCGCTATCAAATTCTCGCCACATCCCCATACTATGGAAAATCCCGGGAGTCACTCTCATCAACATAGATCCTCAGGGGGTAACCCGACTGCGTTAATTTCAGCAGACAGCATTTCCACTTATCTGGCTCGATCCGACGAGGATCCCTACAAATCCATGGCCACACTTTTTTCCAGATGCAATATTGTCATTGTGGAGGGGGATATCGACACGGATGCTCCGAAAATTGAAGTCTGGAACGGGCTGGATGGATCTACTTCTGTTGCAGAGGAAAAATCAGGATTTGTCGCCGTAATCACGGATGACAAGATCGCAACAGACCTGCCCGTATTTTCCCGATCGGAAACAGCCGCCGCTGCTGATTTTATAATCTCGCTGTTTCCCGGTTCGATCAACCGGCCAGGTTCTGAAAGTAATGAGGGGTAAAACATGCTGAAACTCAGGGAATACCAGGCAAAAGAAATATTCAAAAATTACGGCATCCGGATTCCGCCGGGGATAGTGGTCCGGTCCCCGGACGAGGCGGTGAAGGCCGCAAAAGAGCTGGGCACATCCGTGGTGCTGAAACCGCAGCTTGGCGTCAAAGGCCGGGGCAAAGTGGGCGGGATCGCGTTTGCTCACAACCCGGATGAAGTAATGACCAAGTCGAATGACCTGTTTGCCATGACCATCAAAGGGGAACCCGTCCGGGAACTTCTGGTGCAGGAGATGGTCGATATCAGCGATGAACTGTATGTCGCCGTCACCATCGATTACGGCAGCAGGTGTCCTGTTCTCATTGCCAGCGCCGCCGGGGGTATGGATATCGAAACCGTGGCAAAGGAGGATCCCGACCGGGTTTTTCGCATTCCCGTGGATATTCTCACCGGAAAGATGAATCTGGACCCCGTGAGGGCCGCCCTGGGTGACGATGTGGCGGACTGCCTGAAAACCCTCTATAAAATTTTTCGGGAAACCGATGCGGAAATGGCGGAGATCAATCCGCTGGCCCGGCAGCCCGAGGGCGGACTCATTGCCATCGACGCTGTTTTAAACATTAATGATGACTCCCTCTTCCGGCATCCGGATCTGCTGGAGATGAAAAAAGTTATTCCCGTGGAAAATCCGTTTGCCGAGGAAGCCGCCGCCCGAAGCTGGACCTATATCGATCTGGAAGGTGATATCGGGATTCTCTCAAGTGGCGCAGGACTGACCATGGCCATTATGGATCTTCTGAACCAGTACGGCGGCCGGCCCGCCAACTTCCTGGATACCGCTCAGATGGACGAAACCGGTGTGTTCCAGGCATTTGAATTTCTGTTCCGGGCCAAACCGGTGCGTGCTGTTCTGGTCAATATTTTTGCCGGACTGAACCGGTGCGATGACCTGGCCACAGGTATCCGCCGGTACATTGAGACCCACAACCCGTCCGTCCCCATCATTGTGCGTATGGCCGGGAACCGGGAAACCGAGGGTCACGCCATCCTGGAAGCCATCGGTATCCATCCTTTGAAAGGCCTTGAGGATGCCGTTCAATCGGCTGTGACCCTGACCCGGGAGGTGAGATCATGAGTATCCTTGCTACTAAGGAAACACGCGTAATTGTCCACGGTATCACCGGAAACATGGCCCGACAGCATACGATTTCCATGCTGGAATACGGGACAAACATCGTGGCCGGCGTCCGGCCCGGTGCAGGCGGCACATCCGTGGAAGGTGTTCCTGTCTTTAATAATACCCGGGACGCCATGAATGTGACAGGCGCCGATGCATCCATTTTCTTTGTGCCCAGCAGTGTCATGAAACCGTCCGTTTTCGAAGCCATGGATGCCGGTATCAAACTGGGTGTCATGGTGTCGGAACACGTGCCCCTTCAGGACAGCATGGCCATTGCCGCAAAAGCGGAAACTGCCGGGACGACCCTCATCGGTCCCAACACACCCGGTATTATTGTTCCCGACGCCCGGTGTAAAATCGGGTTTGTGCCCTCACGATACTTTATGCCGGGACCGGTGGGCGTGGCATCCCGGAGCGGTACCCTCACATACGAAATCGTCTCCCGGTTGACCGCAGCCGGCATTGGTCAGAGCACCGTTGTCGGCGTCGGCGGCGATCCCGTCATCGGCACCTCATTTGCCAGGTTGGCCCGGATGTTTGAGGCCGATCCCGGAACAAAACTGATCATGATTATCGGTGAAGTCGGGGGCAGCATGGAAGAGGATCTGGCGGAACTCCGGATCAAAGGGGAAATCACCAAACCGATTGTGGCATACATCGCCGGCCGGACAGCTCCTCCGGGAAAACGCATGGGTCATGCCGGCGCTATCATTTCCGGCGGCCGGGGCACCATCGAGAGTAAACTCGAAGCATTCGAAAAGGCGGGTATTCCCCTGGCATCAGTCCCCGGGGAAATTATTCCGCTGGTGACGAGAGTCCCGGATCCTACCTGATCTGGACATCCTTGAATGATTCCAACAGATCGCTATTTTTGGGGTATTTCTGAAGCAGTTCCAGCAGTTTTTCTATTGCGGTAACCTCATTCATCATCGCCAAGCCCCGATACAATAATTCAAGGCATCTGAACTCTTCCTCCTCAAATAAAATCTCCACACGCCGAGTTCCACTCTTCAGGACATCGAGTGCGGGGAATACTCTGGCCTCCGCCAGTTTTTTTGAGAGCACCAGCTCCATGTTGCCTGTGCCCTTGAACTCCTCAAATATAACATTGTCCATGGCACTGCCCGTCTCGACGAGAATTGTTGCAATAATCGTTATTGAACCCTGTTCCTCTACATTGCGGGCATACCCAAAAATACGACGTGGTATTTCAAGTGCACCCGCCCCCACTCCTCCAGAAAGAGTACGTCCATTACTTTTGTGTTGAGAATTATGAACTCGGGCCAGACGTGTAAGTGAATCAAGTAATATCATCACATTTTCTCCGGCGGCAGCCTCCTTGATCGCTTTCGTGATTACTGTATCGACAATTTTAATATGATTTTCATGCGAATGATCTATGGATGACGAATATACCTGGGCATCAACACCACGCGTAAAATCAGTCACTTCTTCGGGACGCTCATCAACAAGAACGCAGTAAACCTTCATCTCAGGATACCCGTTTGTCACCGCATTACAGATGTTTTTTAAAAATGTTGTTTTCCCCAGCCCGGGCGATGACACGACAAGAGCACGCTGACCCATCCCTATGGGACAAACAAGATCAAGTGCGCGTACAGACAGATCATCACTGCCCTTCTCAAGAATGATGCGCGGATACGGATTTATTGCAGTACCCCCAAGAAACTTTTTCTCTTCAGAAGAAACGACTCTGGGAGTCGAAAGATGGGAATGCTTCCGGGGTTGTGAATGCCTGCGCCGAGAATTTAAACCATACGAACTCATTGATACTCCTTACATTTTTTCAGATCTTCGTCCTTAGGGTCCTGGAAATATCCAGTAGCGTCTATCTCTCAGGTTTATGAGTACTACCGGAACACCAACGGACCGATATATATATCAGATGTTAATTCTTCACACACCCTTTTTTAGAATGTGTGTCGGTGTGGATGCGCTTGCTCTGCGGTTTTTGCATTGTCTTTGATATCATGATGTTCTATGAGTCGACCAGTAATGGATTTGTGTAGAATACTGGAAATCATTGTCTGGTAGGGAAGTCCATCCTCCTGATTTTGACGAGTTTGTCTTTGCAAAGCGTGGCGCGGGCTGATTCTTGATACAGTTACGGAACTTGTCCTATAGGTTGGATAGGTCATATATGACTTATAAGTCCAACATTGAGGAGGAATCCCCGGAAGTTGCTGCTAACATCGTAATCCACCCACCCATCAATCCGTGGGAAGACCCTGGGGAATCTCAATGATAAATTCGGCCCAGCGACCGGGTTTGGATTCCGCCCGGATAGTACCACCATGGAGCTGCACGACGCGCCAGACCGTGTATAATCCCAGGCCGGTGCCTTCCTCTTTCTTAAGATGAGGCAGGTTGAGCCGGGAAAATTTCCGGAACAGATTCTTTTTTTCCTCTTCAGGAAATCCGGGTCCTTCGTTTTTCACTGAGAGATAGAACGTGTCCGGCCGTTGCTGAGCCGTCACCAGGATTTCCCCGACGGGAAAGCCGTATTTCACCGCATTGCTCAACAGGTTCAATACGACGATCCGGAACAGATTGGGGTCACATGTGAGGGATTGCGGTGTAACATGTTTCGTAACGGTGAGTTCCATGGCTTTCCGGTGAATGGCTGCCCGGGCGATCTCGGCGCACGGCCGGAGAACATCATCCATGAAATCGACATCTTCCTCAAAATCAATCTGAATTTCACCACTCTCAATCCGGGCCATATCCAGGTAATCCCTGACCAGACCCAGCAGATGTTTCGATTTCAGTACGATCCGCTCGATTTTCTTTTTCTGTTTGTGGCTGACTTCCCCCAGATATCCGCCAAGGAGCACATTACAATCCATGACAATGGAGGAAACCGGGCTTTTCAGTTCATGAGCGATAAAACTCAGGGTTTCCTGGTAGTTTTCCATGGCGTGGCTGAGTTGCTCGAATTGGTATGCTTTTTCCACGGCCTGGCTGAGACGTTCGGCGATGGACATGTGCATTTGAACATGGCAGGGTGTGAAGGCGTTCCGCTCCCGGGAACTTCGGAAGAAAAGTCCCACAATACGGTTCTCCACTTTCAAAGGACAGGTCATACTGGACAGGATGCCTTCCTCAACAAGCATTCTGGATGAAATACTGGCGGGATGTTTTCGGGAGTAGGCCTCGAGATCGTTAATGATCCGCCGTTTCCCACTTTCCAGAATATATTCCAGAGAGCTTCCGGCCAGAAGTTCTGAATAGCCTTTCTCCAGGACCAGTGGTTCGTAGTTTGTCCGGGTCCAATACGCTTCTACCTGCCTGCCGTCCGGATCCAGAAACGCGAGTCCGATCCGGTCACATGGAAGGATATCCCGGGTCCTGTCGAAGATAAAGTTCATGATGGCATCCAGTGATTCCTGAGCGGCGATTTTCTGGTTGATCATTTTCAGTACTTCCCGCACTTCATTCGTCATCACATCTTCACAGAGGATGGGATTAACGCGGTCGATAAACTGAATGTCGGGATCAATGGGTGCGTTCATAGGATTGACCTGTATCTAAAAAATATTGCGAATTTTCCGTCAGTACGCAGGAAAAACAACACATATAGCTTTACTTATAAACAGAAATCCGGGATTTTGCAATTCTTTGACAGATAGAGCTTTTTGCTTTCTGGATATAGATAAGGCCATATAAAAACCGGGAGCGCAGGTTGTGCACTCCCGGTTTCAGTATCAGATTGAGGGGATTAAAGGATGTATTTTCCTCGGGGGTTGTAATGTGTATGCAGGAGATCGTGTGAGATATGGCCGCAGGGACCGTCGGTGAGGAATTCACCGTAGAGACTCAGCAATGCCGGGTTCTCATGGGATTTCCTGACTTCACAATCACTGTCTTCAGCGTAGATGGCTTTTGCCCGGGCTTCCCGGATTTCACAGTTCGTGGGAATGGGTTGGCCGCCGCCGCCGAGACATCCGCCGGGACACGCCATGAACTCGATGAAATGGCATTCGCTGAACGGTCCGCCGTTCTTGATATCTTCAAGCACATGTTTGGCGTTGGCGGTACCGTGGCAGACACCCACCTTGAGAGTTACACCTTTGAGCCAGTTCCAGTCCGGCACGAGGTGACTGATCAGATCCGGTACAGGACCCACTTCGTCGAATGTCAGTTCGGCAATCCGGGTGCCTTTGAATCCCCGGACAGGAGTGATATCCGCGTGATCGAACAGGTTCTCAACCTTTTGACCGGTTACCAGTTCGATGACGCACCGAAGTGCGGATTCCATGACGCCGCCGGTAGCACCAAAAATAACACCGGAACCCGTTGTGGAGCCGAAAGGATCGTCAAAATCAGATTTTTCCAACCGGGGAAGATCGATACCGGCTTCCTTGATCATTTTGCCCATTTCCCGGGTAGTGAGACCGTAATCGATGTCTTTGTATCCGCTGGAAATCATTTCCGGCCGGTTGCATTCGAACTTTTTCGCTGAACAGGGCATGAGGGCCACTGAGACGATACTGGCGGGATCAATCCCGTTTTTCTCGGCATAATAAGTTTTGATCAGCGCGCCGTACATCTGCTGCGGACTTTTTGCGCTGGAGAGTTTGTTCAGCATATCGGGATAGAAATGTTCGATGAACTTGACCCAGCCCGGAGAACAGCTCGTGAACTGGGGTAGACTTTTTGCCGCCTCTTCATCTTTTCCCACCAGGGCTTTATACAGCCGGATGATTAACTCCGTACCCTCTTCCAGAATGGTAAGATCCGCAGCAAAGTTCGTATCAAACACTTTGTCAAATCCGCAGTATCGCATGGCGGTGTTGAGTTCAAACGTCATGGCAGTGCCCGGTTCCAGATCGAAACATTCACCGATGGCGGCCCGGGGACTGGGTGCTGTCTGAACAATCACGTGTTTTTCCGGATCGTCAATGGCGGCCCACACTTCATCGGTGGGATCATTGGCTTTCAGAGCGGCCGTGGGGCACCGGTTGATACACTGTCCGCAGTTGATACAGACAACCTCGGCCAGGGGTTTATCCATGAATGTGGCGATTTTGATATCATCACCCCGGTTGACGGCTTCCAGAACACCCACTTCCTGCATATCAATACAGGTTCGGACACATCGTCGGCAAAGGATACATTTGTCCATATCCCGGATAACGGAATGGCTGGAACAATCGACCTCAAATCGTGGCTCTTCCACATGACCGAACCGGTAGGAATCCAACCCGTATTCTTCGGCCAGCATCTGAAGCTCACAGTTGCCGTTCCGGGCGCAGGAATAACATTCGCCGTAGTGTTTACTCAACAGCAGATCCAGGATATGCCGCCGGGCGTGCCGGACGCGCCGGGAATGGGTTCTGACGGTAATGGGCGCCATGATGGGGAATGCGCAGGATGCCTGCAGGTTGTGCTGTCCTTCCACTTCAACAACACAGATCCGGCAGACACCTGCCACGCAGAGATCCTCGTGATAACAGAGGGTGGGAATAGTAATACCCAGTTCATTGGCTGCCTGAAGAATAGTGGTGCCCAGAGGTACTTTGATAGACTGACTGTTAATCACAGCGGTTACCTGGCCGCCGATCTTGCCGGTATGGGCTTTAACATCTACGTGATGGCTTTTCAGACTTTTGGGCGCCCGGATCTTTTTATGGTTTATAAACTTGTTTTTCATTGATTAGTATCTCCTATTTCCCGTCATTTGCCGGTTCGGCCCATGACATCGTCCCTGAAATGTTCCAGAATGGACATAAACGCATTGGGACTGGATTGACCCAGACCGCATTTTGATGCCATTTGCATGGTCTGCGCCAGATCCAGCAGTTCGTCCAGGTACGCCATGGAGCATTTCCCCGCTTTCATCATCTCAATACCTTCCAGAAGTGTGGGATTACCTTCCCGACACGGGGTACACTGGCCGCAGGATTCTTCCCGGAAGAAATCCATGAAATTTTCGGCCACATCCAGCAGATCCCGGTCAGGACCAAAAACAATGACTGATCCGCCGGTGGAGAGATCTTCATATCCAATAATCCGATCAAATTGTGATGCGGGAACACAGACACCGGATGCGCCGCCAACCTGCACGGCCCGAGCATTTTCGCCACCGGTTTCCTTCAGAAGTTCCCGAAGGGTGACACCGAAAGGGAATTCATATACGCCGGGGTTTTCCACATCACCGGATATGCTGAACAGTTTGTATCCGCTGGATTTTTCAGTCCCGGCGTTCCCGAACCATTCCCCGCCTTTTGCCAGGATACAGGCGATCCAGGCCAGGGTTTCCACGTTGTTTACCACTGTGGGATGCCGGTGATACCCGGTATCTACGGGATACGGCGGCCGATTCCGGGGTTCACCCCGATGACCTTCCAGGGATTCGATGAGTGCGGTTTCTTCACCGCATACATACGCGCCGGCACCCATCTGAATCCGAATATCAAATGTGAAATCGTCTGTGCCCAGTATTGCACTACCCAGAAGATTGGCTTCCCGGCGTTTCTCAAGGACCAGATCCAGATGAGGTCGCAGGTATGTGTATTCGCCCCGGAGATATAAAATACCTTCCTGGGCACCCACTGCCCGACCGGCAATGGTCATACCCTCAAATACCAGGTCCGCGTAATCCGTCAGAATTACCCGGTCTTTGAATGTGCCCGGTTCGCCTTCATCGGCGTTGCAGACAATAAATTTGATATCATCTTTTGCCGCCGCCGCCAGATTCCATTTGGTGGCTGTGGGAAATCCGGCACCACCCCGACCTTTGATCTTCGAGGTCGCCAGTTCACCGATAATACCGCTCCGCTTCAGGGTCATGGCTTTTTTCAGACCCTCATCACGTGTGATATCAGCATAGGTCAGGCTACCGGTAATTGTCTTTTTCATCAGTTGAGTCCTCCCTGATCCTGGAGAGCAAACACAGCAAATGTCTGCCGGCATTTCTCGACAATTTCGTGAATCCGGTCCGGAGTAACCTGTGTATGGATCTGATCGTTTACCATCAGTGCGGGTCCCAGATCACACATGCCCAGGCAATTGGTCCATTCCAGAGTGAAACGGTCATCGGGCGTGGTTTCACCGAAGGAGATACCCAGTTCATTTTCCAACTGTCGGGCAACACTCGTTTTGCCAAGCATGTCGCAGGAAATGGTCCGGCATAACCGAAAAACAAACCGGCCCTTGGGATCTTCATTTAAAAAACTGTAAAACGTAACGACACTGTAAACTTCCACGGGATGGATACCCATGATGTCAGCGATAACCTGCATGGCATAAGCGGAAACATACGAATATTGCTTCTGTACTTTTTGTAATATGGGAATCAGAGCGGATCGATCCGTACCTGACTTTTCGGTCCAGTCACGGATGTTTTGCCGTAATTGTTCATATTCTGACACTAACATGAACCGTCCTCCTGTTTCGCCAAAAGCTTGTTGACCACAGTGATCAATGTCGCAGGCTCGAGCGGTTTCTCTTCAAACGCATCGACAGGAACAATGTCGCTGTCCCGGCCAAACTCGAAACCTGTCGCTTTACTGATGCTGGTGAGCATCAGGATCGGTTTGGTAAACGCATTCCGTCTGAGTTCCTGAGCCATGGCGATGCCGTCATCTGGATACTCCATCATCACGTCGAGAATCAGCAGATCCGGGTTGACCGAATCAATCTTTGCCATTCCGGCGGCACGATTGGATTCCGAGGACACATCATGACCTTCCGCTTCCAGTATCAGCGTGCATGCTTCCACAACATCGGGATCGTCATCCACAATAAAAATTCTGGCCATAGGATTCTCCTTTCATCCTAAAAAAAAATAGATCTGTGTACATTGAAAAAAATAAGCAACCTGAGGTTATAAATTGTTGAGTTTTTGTAATCTCTAATCATGTAAAAACCACTCCCTCAGTAAATCGCCCTGACCTTAAAAGCCGGGTACCCCTTTGTCAACCCCAAGTTGACGTAAAAATTGAATGAATCGCAGATAAATTTCCTCGGTTTTTGACCCTGGAATATTTCGGTATATGAAATGAGTTTGTGTGGAAAAAAAGGGAATGATTACCGGGGAATTATGAATGGAGGAATAGAGGAATGGAGGAATGGAGGAATGGAGGAATAGAGGAATAGAGGAATGGACGAGTTGACGAAAAGACGAATGGACGAGTTGACGAAAAGACGAATGGACGAAAAGACGAATGGACG
>SWBY01010178.1_pt1 | contig 74849 bp, 78 predicted proteins | sample 4693071 | NCBI WGS metagenome assembly SWBY01 (sample SAMN10267273, study PRJNA491770) | bioreactor metagenome | isolation source: DHS bioreactor inoculated with marine methane seep sediment | place: Japan: Omine Ridge, Nankai Trough | collected 2006-05-06 | reverse complement strand
AAAAAAACAATTAAGCAATGGCCGGCAGCCGATTTCAGCGTATCCGGTGATTTTACTGAAGACCGCTGGCCTCGAAAAATGGCGGTATTCGTCAGGCAGCTGGATTTAGAGGAAGCCGCCGGCCTTGCCCGTTTTTGGGCGCCTTTGTCGGATCGGCAGTCAAAGATGCTGGCGCAAGCCCGGCTAAAAGGCTTGATTGAGAATGTTTCCGTGTTTGCCGATTGGGAATATGAGCGCTTTGCCGTCAACGGCCGCTTTACCGGCATCGGCATGGCGGCGCTGCCATCGATTCCCGGTATAGAGAATTTAACCGGCCACCTGAAAGGCAATGACCAATACGGTACTGTGCGGCTGGCGACTGAACAGGCCCGATTAACGTCGCCAGGATTGTTTCGTAACGCGCTATCGATCGACAAACTTGACGGCGCTGTCAATTGGCGGCAAACAGCATCAGGCTGGACTTTGTTCAGTTCGATGATCAGTCTCGATAATGCCGATTTTCAGAGCCGGAGCCGATGGCGTATGGAGATACCTAAATCCGACGCACCGGTTTTCATGGATCTGCAAAGCGAATTTACCGGCCATGATGCCGGTAAAGCCAAAAATTATCTGCCGACGGGTATTATGGGCAAGCCGACTGTTGATTGGCTGGATCATGCGTTCATCGGTGGCCGTATCAAAAATGGCGGTTTGCTGATCCATGGCAATCTCGAAGATTTTCCGTTCAAAAATGGTAACGGAGTTTTTGAAACCCTGTTTGAAGTTGAACAGCTAAAGCTGGCCTATCATCCGCAATGGCCGCCCATCACCGACATGGCTGCGAAAGTGCTGTTTCTAAATGAGGGCTTAGTTGTTGACGTAAAGCAAGGTCGAACCGATAAAACCGCGATTAAACAGGCGGAAGTGACGATTCCATCGCTGGACGACAGCGATTATGTACAGATCAGGGGGCAATTAGCTGGCGAGATTGGCCGGGTTCTGGAGTTTTTACAACATACGCCATTGAATTCGCCGGTCAATGCCGTGCTCAACACGATTACGCCAGCTGGAAATACCGAGGTCGCGCTGGACTTGAAAATTCCTTTGGTTGACACGGTAGATGCCAAAGTCGATGGCTCGGCGCGGTTGAATAATGCCAAGTTGACCGTTAACTCGCTGGATCTGCCGGTAAAAGGCATTTCCGGTATCCTGCAATTCGATGAGCGGGGGGTGTACAGCGACACAATTCATGCAATGGCTTTAGGCCACGCCATAAAAATCAATATGAATAGCGATGAGCTGCGGACGACGGTCAATGTCTCCGGCCGTGCCGGCGTGGATGATCTACAAGCGCAATTCAAAATGCCCTGGTGGCGCATTGCCGAAGGTGAGACGGCATATCAGTTACAGTTGCGGTTACCTTATGACGATAAGGAGCCGGAACTTATGGTTCAGTCCACGCTGGCCGGTATGGCACTGGACTTACCCGGCGTTCTGGCCAAAAGCGCGATACAGCAAAGATCACTGGCGCTGAAGTTTGGCCTGACGGACGAAGCGTTATTGCCGATAACATTAAATTACGACAATAAACTGAAAGCGGCCATTACTTTGAACGCCAGGCAGCAACTTATTTATTCGGGCCATGTTCTGGTCGGGGCCGGGGAAGCGATCCTGCCGCAGGAAGCAGGAATCAAACTGGAAATCAATCGCGATCGGCTGGATTTGCCTGACTGGTTGAGCCTGTCGACGGCAGTCGCTCGGGATCAGGAGGGTAGCGGTGCTATGGCGGACAACATCAAGGAAATCAGAATCCATAGCGGCGAAGGCATGTGGAAGAAAACCGCGCTGGGGGGTTTTGACCTGACGCTCAAGCGGGATGACGGCTATTGGTCCGGCGATATCAGCAGTTCGTTCGCACGGGGGAAACTTCAATTACCTACAGACTTTAACGGTGCTGGCGGTATAAAACTGGATATGGATTTGCTGGATATTTCGGCTTTAAAGCAATTCAAGTTTGAAGGGGCTGTAGCAAATCCGGAACACATGCCTTTATTGAATATTACCAGTCGTGAAACACTATGGCAGTCGGTCAATCTTGGCCAGTTGCTATTGGAAACAGAGCGCATGCCGGAAGGTATCCGTTTCAAGCGCGTGGAACTGCTTGAAGAAAAAGAAAAACTGATACTGTCGGGCACTTGGAAACGATATGAATCACAGATAAAAGGACAGCTGAAAACCCCGCGCTGGGGCCGGCTGCTCGCCCGTCTCGGGATTACGAAAGATATGACTGAAACTAAGGGCACGATGGGGTTTGACCTGCGCTGGCCGGGGGCGCCGCATCAATTCTCGCTACAGGATCTGAATGGACAGATCGATGTCAATTTAAAAAACGGACGCATCCTCAGCATAGAGCCGGGATTCGGCCGGGTACTGGGTATGTTGGCGGTAGCTCAATGGATTAAACGTCTGCAACTGGATTTTAGTGATGTGTATGAGGAAGGTTTAACGTTTAACACCATCAAAGGACAGTTTAATTTATTAAACGGCATAGCAACGACGCATAATCTCGATGTCGATGCCGTGCCTGCAAAGATTACCATTGTAGGAGATACGGATCTGGTTAACGGCACCATTGATCATAATGTGCGTGTTGTGCCTAAAAGTTCTGAAGCAGTGCCTATTGCTGGTACAATTATGGGGAAAATAGCCGGCTTGGTCGCGCGCTCGCTGACCGGCGAAGACAAAGAAGGGTTGTTCTTTGGTTCGCAGTACCAGGTGAAAGGCGAGTGGGGGAATGCGGAAATTATTCCGTTGCATGAAAACGATGGTTTGTTGCAGAAAACCTGGAATGGTATTACCGAATTTCCTTGGTTGCAGCAACATAAGAATAATAAAGAGAGAGAAAATGAATAAATGTGCGGCGATACAAATGGCATCGAGTCCTAATATCAGCTCTAATCTGCTGGAAGCTGACAAGTTGATTGGTGAAGCGGCAAAAGCCGGCGCCAAGCTGGTGGCCCTGCCGGAAAATTTTGCCCTGATGGGAGAGCATGAATTGGATAAAGTTCGTGCGAAAGAGGTTGACGGCTCGGGTCCTATTCAGAATTTTTTATCCTCGGTCGCCAAAAAATACGGGGTTTGGGTTGTTGGCGGCACGATTCCATTGGCGGCCGATGACAGCAATAAAACGCGAGCGGCTTGCCTTGTTTATAACGATCAGGGCGAACGGGTGGCACGATACGATAAAGTGCATCTGTTTGATGTCAATGTGCCAGGTACGAATGAAGTCTACCGCGAGTCGGATTCCATTGAATGCGGTACGGAGCCCTTGGTTATTGACACGCCTTTCGGCAAGCTCGGTATTGCCGTCTGTTATGACCTGCGGTTTCCGGAGTTTTTCCGTAAAATGGTCCAGCAAGGCATGGAAATACTGGTGATCCCGTCCGCTTTTACCGCTGAAACAGGGGCGGCGCATTGGGAAATATTGCTGCGCGCACGCGCGGTAGAAAACCTGTGTTATGTTATTGCGCCAAATCAGGGCGGCTTTCATGTGAATGGCCGAAAAACCTTCGGACACAGTATGATTATTGACCCGTGGGGAGTCGTGCTGGACTGCTATAAAACCGGCGGCGGCTTCGTTTGCGCGGACATTGATCTGGAACGCCTGGAAAGAGTGCGCGCCGCATTTCCGGCATTAAGTCATCGTCGTTTCTTTATAAATAATCAATGATGCGGAAAAACATTAAAAATCAGCCTCATATTGTATTGTTGACTGCCACCTTGGTTTCCTGCGGAACGACTGAAGAGGTTCGTTACCGTGACACGGCAATGCTCGAGAGACCGCCGACACTGGTGACCTATAGTGCGGTCGAGAAAGAAGACAAAATAGTCGATAGCGCTGAGCCGGAGGCGGAAGCCAAAACCGGTCTGGGAACTAATGTCTACATGTCCGGTTCAAATTCGTCATTGCTGATTATCAAGCAGTCTTTCGATGAAGCGTGGAATACGTTTGCGCAGGCTTTGAAGCAACAGGAACTGGAAATAACGGACCGTAATCGGGAGGAAGGGGCTTATTATGTCACCTATGATCCTGACAGTTACCAAACCGGCGGCATTTTCTCCTTTTTCAATGATGAATATATTGAAGAAGGCTATTTGCTGAAATTGACACCTAACGGCGCTGAAACGGAAATAACCGCCGAAGTCGTTAATCAACCCGGTCCGGACAGTTTGGAAGACAATGAGCGCCCGGTGGATGGCGCAGAAAAGCTATTGATATCATTGTACAAAACCCTGCACGACGATCTGAAAAAAAAATAGAGTATTTATCCAGCCCGGAACTATCTGTTGGGCGAATAACCTAATTTAAATTTTGTATGGAATTATTAAACCTAGCAAGACAGTCCATTTTGGCGCCGGCCGGCATACAGGATGGCGATATTGAGAGAATCATTAACCAGCTGCTCAGCGCGCCGGTTGATGCGGCCGATATTTACTTTCAGTCCAGCCATTTCGAGTCCTGGGTCATGGAGGGCGGTATTATTAAGGAAGGCAGCCATAATATCGCCCAGGGCGCCGGCGTGCGCGCCGTATCGGGCGAGAAAACCGGCTTCGCCTATAGCGACCGGATTGAGCTGCCGGTATTGCTGGAGGCCGCCAATAATGTCAAAGCTATCGTTCGGCAAGGGCAGGAGGCTCAGGTCGGCATCGTAAAAGCGGCTAGTTGGCCGCTTTATTATGCGCCGCTGAACCCGCTGAAATCCTTGGCCGACCAGCAGAAAATCGATTTATTGCGCCGGGTCGACAGCGAAACGCGTAAGCTGGACAGCCGAATCGAAGAGGTTATCGTTAGTTTGGTCGGTGTTTACGACAGCATTCTGGTGGCCAATCAGGACGGTTCGCTGGCGGCCGATGTTCGACCATTGGTGCGCATGAATGTGTCGGTGATCGTGCAGGAAAACGGCCGCCGCGAACAGGGCAGCATGGGGGGCGGCGCGCGTAGCGATTACAGCGGGTTTATCGATAAGGACAAAGCGCTCGAGTACGGCAGGGAAGCGGTCAGGCAGGCGCTGGTCAACCTGGAAGCCACCGAGGCGCCGGCCGGCAATATGACTGTCGTGCTGGGTCCAGGCTGGCCGGGTATTTTGCTGCATGAAGCGATAGGGCACGGTCTGGAAGGTGATTTTAATCGCAAAGGCACGTCCGCCTTCAGCGGCCGGGTCGGCGAACGGGTTGCCTCTGATTTGTGCACTGTCGTTGATGACGGCACATTGCAGGGCCGGCGTGGTTCGTTAAGCATCGACGACGAGGGTACGCCGACCGAGAAAACCGTATTGATTGAAAATGGTATCCTGAAAGGCTATATGCAGGACAAACTCAATGCCCGCCTGATGGGCGTTAAACCGACCGGCAACGGCCGGCGCGAATCCTATGCGCATCTGCCGATGCCGCGTATGACCAATACCTATATGCTGCCTGGGCCGCATAATCCAGAAGAAATCATAAGATCGGTAAAAAAAGGTCTTTATGCGAAGAACTTCGGCGGAGGCCAAGTCGACATCACTTCCGGCAAATTCGTATTTTCCGCCAGCGAAGCTTATCTGATCGAAGATGGCAAAATTACTCGTGCCGTTAAAGGCGCGACCCTGATTGGCAACGGTCCCGATGTCTTGACCAAGGTATCCATGGTCGGCTCCGACCTGGAACTGGACAGTGGCGTCGGCACCTGCGGCAAGGACGGACAGAGCGTGCCGGTCGGCGTCGGCCAGCCGACGTTGAAAATCGATGGCTTGACTGTCGGCGGAACCAGCGTTTAGATGAAGATGAACTATCAGAAGTTATAGTCGCCGCGAAGATTGCGAGGATAAGCATCTCGTGTTCTTCGTGGCGGAAACCGAAGACACTTTTAAGCGTTTAAGCTTAAATAACAATAGCTCAAGAGAATATGTTGCAGACTCAGGAAGAAATCAGCCGATTAAAAACGATTGTTCAGTCCATACTGGATGAGGCTAAAAATCAAGGCGCCAGCGCTGCCGATGCCGGGTTGAGCCAGGAAAGCGGTTTATCCGTAACGGCCCGTCTCGGTGATGTCGAAACGATAGAACACCATCGCGATCAGGGGCTTGGCGTGACAGTTTATTTCGGCCAGCGTAAAGGTTCTGCCAGTTCGACGGATCTGTCGCCGGAGTCGATTAGGGAAACCGTCAGTGCGGCTTGCAGTATTGCCCGTTATACCAGTGAAGACGAGTATGCCGGCTTGCCTGAGAAAGAGCTGCTGGCGACTGAGTTTCCGGATCTGGATCTGAACCACCCATGGGATCTGCGCGCCGATGAGGCTATTGCTCTGGCGATCGAGTGCGAAAATGCCGCGCGCGGTTATCATGCGGAAATCAGCAATTCCGAAGGTGCATCGGTCAATACCCATCAAGGCCTCCGGGTCATGGGCAATACGCTGGGCTTTCTGCAAGGCTATGCATCGACCCGCCATTCCTTGAGTTGCTCAGTATTGGCGCAGCGCGGCGACAGTATGCAGCGCGATTACTGGTATACGGTGGCCAGGGATGCCAACAATCTGGAATCGGCCGCCGATGTCGGCAGAAAAGCCGCCGAGCGGACTTTGCGGCGTTTGCAGGCGCGTAGTTTAAGTACGCGGCAATGCCCTGTCATGTATGCGGCCGAGGTGGCCTCGGGACTTTTGGGATCATTTATCGCTGCGATCAGCGGCGGCAATTTGTACCGTAAATCATCGTTTTTGCTCGATGCGCTCGATAAGCAGGTTTTTCCGGAATTTGTCCGTATTCACGAGCAGCCGTATTTAAAAGGCGCCTTGGGAAGTGCCAATTACGACGGCGAAGGTGTGGCGACACAAACGCGCGATATTGTCAGCGGCGGCATTTTACGCGGTTACGTACTCAGTAGCTATTCGGCCCGTAAGCTTGGCATGCGCAGTACCGGCAATGCCGGCGGCGTGCATAATTTAACGATAGATCCCGGCGCATACGATTACCAGGGCATGCTGAGGCAATTGCATACCGGTTTGCTGGTGACCGAGTTGATGGGGCAGGGTGTTAATATGGTGACCGGTGACTATTCGCGCGGCGCGGCCGGATTCTGGGTGGAAAACGGCGAAATACAATATCCGGTCGAGGAAATCACGATCGCCGGCAATTTGAAAGACATGTTCAGGAACATAGTGGCTGTCGGCAATGATGTCGATTATCGCGGCAATATCCGTACCGGCTCGATACTGGTCGAACGCCTGTCTATTGCCGGAGAGTAAGGGCGACCGGTCGGTCGGCCGCCTTTATTGATTATAAGTGTTTGACAATATCTTCTATTAACTGCGGCCCTCTATAAATAAGGCCGCTGTATATCTGCACCAGACTCGCGCCTGCGGTCAGTTTTTCACGGGCGTCGGCCGCACTCAAGATGCCGCCGGCCGCGATAATCGGGCAACGTCCGTTCAATTCACTGGCCAGGCCGCGCACAACCGCCGTGGATTTGGCTTTTACCGGAGCGCCGCTTAAACCGCCCGTTTCATGCGCCAGCGGATGGTCTGCAATCATGTCGCGCGCAATTGTGGTATTGGTAGCGATAACGCCGTCGATTTCAAATTCCAGCAGCAGCCGGGCAATATGGTTGATTTCATCAATCGTCAGGTCCGGTGCGATTTTCAGCACTAAAGGCGTATATTTTCCACATCCTTGCTGTAGCTTGAGTTGTTCCTCTTTTAACGCGGAAATAAGGCGCTTGATTTCATCGCCTTGCTGTAGTTGGCGCAGATTCTTCGTATTCGGAGACGAAATATTAATGGTGATATAACTGGCAGCGGCATAGACTTTGCGCAAGCCGATCAGATAATCATCGACGGCGCTTTCGATCGGCGTATCGAAATTCTTGCCGATATTAATGCCCAGGATGCCGTTGTAACGACTTTGTTTTACCTGGGCCAGCAAATGATCCAAACCTTGATTATTAAAGCCCATGCGGTTGATGATGGCCTGATATTCGGGCAGCCTGAACAGCCGCGGCTTCGGGTTGCCGGGCTGCGGTCTCGGCGTTACCGTGCCTATTTCCACAAAGCCGAAGCCCAGGGCAGCCAAGCTGTCCAGGTAATCGCCGTTCTTATCCAGCCCTGCCGCAAGGCCGACAGGGTTCTTGAATTCCAGCCCCATGACAGTCGTAGGCTTGTTTTCGATGGCAGGGTAGATCAGTTTTGATAAACCGGAGGCATGTGCCATATTCAATAGTTTCAGCGTGACTTCGTGAGCGGTTTCGGGGTCAAGCGAGAATAGCAGCGGGCGGAGCAAGGGATAAAGATTCATGGCGGCGAGTGTTCTGGGTAAAAAATTGAAGATCAAGAAATCCGTATATACGATTTGCAGGTGCTCGGGTACTAATGCCGGCTCGATAGTTTGTAAGGTTCCGGCGCCACAGCTTCAGGGCGGCCCAGGATAAGATCGACCATCAGTCGCGCGGATGCCGGTCCCATTGCCAAGCCGTTTCTGAAATGGCCCGCATTGATACTTAAATTGCTGATTTCTGAATGTTTGTCGATATATGGCACGCCTTGTTCAGTGCCTGGTCTTAATCCCGCCCAATGATGTGTCAGCGGATAATGGTTAAGCGCAGGCAGTAGTTTTAATGCGAAACTTTCCAGTCTGTTTCTTGCTTCTTTCGATGTGATTTTGTTGAAATCATCCTGTTCCACGGTGCTGCCCGCCAGAATTTTTCCATCCAGGCGAGGGATCAGATATTGGTCTTCATCCAGTACCATATAAGGCAATGTATCCCGTTCGGCTTCAAACAGCAGCATTTGGCCTTTAACGGGCACGACTTTCGGCGCATTGCCAATGGTCGGAAAAAGTTCTTGAAACAATTGGCCGGTCCAGGCGCCAGCGCAAATTATCAGTTGATTGACGGAGAACCGACCGGAGCTGGTGGTGACGGCGGTGATGCGGTCTCCTTCCAGCGTAATGCCTTTTGGCACGCACTGTTCAACCAAGTTGGCGCTTTTATTGATCAAATCCTGTTTTAATGATTTGACTAAGCGAGGGTTACGGGCCTGAGCGATGTCGGGTAACCAGAGCGGGTTGTCGGGTTCTGCGTTGATACGACTGAAAAACCCGGCACCAGCCGGTTCAAAGCGGACATTGTTACTGTTGCACCAGTCGATGGCGGCGGCCAAGTCAGGGTTCTTCGCTATCAGTAGTCCGCAGGGATTCCATTCCGGATCTATTCCGGTTTCGGCTTTTAGTTGCGCGGCTAGCAGCGGATATAATGTCAAACTGTGAATGACCAGGCGCGTAATCGCATCCGGTTGACGCCAGGGGTAAAGCGGCAGCAAAATACCACCCCCTGCCCAGGATGATTCCTGGCCAATCTGGTTTTTTTCGATAACCGTCACCGTGGCGCCGGCCTGTAAAAACTCGCGGGCAGTCAAGAGGCCGATAATGCCGCCGCCAATGATAGTGATATCCGGAATTTTGCTCATAAATGTTTAAAGAAGCGAATAGCCGTTAGTGGAAAATATTGGCATTATAACTCACTCAAAAGGTTGCGCGGCACGACCGGAGATTTATTTGGTCGCATGATGATAAATTGCGACAAAGTTGTTGTTTTTTTTATACAAAAGTATAATTAAAACGAAACTTTTTTCATTACTCATTGATAATTAAAAGTTTTTAATTTTTTTAAAAATAGGGTTAAAACTTGTAGGGAATCAGTTTTGCTGCTATATTTAGGCCGTGAAAAAAGCTTTGTTGTAATAAGGCAAATTTTATAAAAAATAACAACCTCATGAGGGGGAAGCAATGACATTTACAAAAACTAAATTAGCGCTGGGTATCGCCTCAGCAACTTTAACGATGGCGGGTGCCTTGATTTCTCCACAAGCAGCCGCTCATTCCAAGGCAGAGCGTGTTGCCGAGGCTGCCAACAGCAGAGCTGAAGCCCTGGAAGCTCAAATGCAGCAAATGTCGCAAATGATGCAGTCCATGCAGGCTGAACTGAATCGCGTCAAAGCCGAAGCCGCTCGTCCTGCCGCAGACTCCGAAAAAGTTCAGGAACTGGATCAATGGATGAATTCTGTTAAATCCGAACCGGTTAAAGCTGAAGCTAAAGACCATACTTTCTCGGTTCGTGGCGGCTGGATGCATTTTAACGATAACCGTGGCTCGACAACTGATGCTTTTGGTGCGGGCACAGGTGTAGGGACAGACATATTGACCAGTTCAGTCGATAAAGATGCCTTCTATTATGGTGGTGCGATCGATTTCAACATGAACAACGATCTGTTCGGATTGATGGATCATACTTCATTCGGTATTGAATTGGGAATCGAATATGCTGAAGTGGGCGATAGAAAAGAGAGCGGGTTAACTAGAGCTATTACTACATTAGATGCAGTTAATGGCAGTCCAGTACCTGCCGGAAACTTGCAACAAAGCGTAACCGTTAACATGTTAAGAATCAGCGCTTCGCCAAAAGTCAAATTCATGCATGGCAGCAAATTCAGACCGTGGCTGATTCCAGTCGGCTTGGACATGAACATCATCAGCCCGCCATCCGATGCGGTTACCGTACTGAACACTGGTATGCAGTTCGGCGCCGGTGCTGAATACGAACTGCTGAAAGGTATCGTTATCGGCGCGGATGGCCGTTATCATCATACTTTTGACGATGTTGACGGCGTCGATACCGACGGCTTCACGCTGGGCGGTTCTGTCGGTTTCAGATTCTAAGTTCAATACTCAGAAAAAAATCCGACCAAATACCCAAAAAGGGTATAAAGGGAAGGGGATTAGCTCCTTCCCTTTTTTTATGCGCGAAGAAAAAATAACCGCAAGGTAAAAGGCTCAAGGTAAAATAGCATTTTTTCCGGTTTCTGCGCTCGCCTATGAAGCCAATCAAATTTAATGCTATCAGTCATGAAAACCCTTTATCCTGAAATTCTGCCTTATCAAACCTTTTTCCTGGAAACCAGCAGCCAGCATGCCGTGTATGTGGAGCAATCCGGCAATCCGGACGGCATACCGGTGATTTTTCTGCATGGCGGACCGTGCTCCGGCACCAAGCCGGGGCATCGGCGCTTTTTCAATCCTGAAAAATACCGCATTATCCTGTTTGATCAGCGCGGTTGCGGCCAGTCTTTACCTTTTGGGGCGTTGGAAAAAAATACCACGCAGGACTTGATCGATGACATGGAGCGCATTCGAAAGCTGCTCAACATCGATCGATGGTTGCTGTTCGGCGGTTCATGGGGCGGTGCGCTGGCATTATTATATGCCCAGCAGCATGGTGATAAAGTGATAGGCATGATAATCCGTGGCGTGTTTTTGGCAAGGCAACAGGATCTGGACTGGTTTGCCAAGGCTGGCGCGGGGCTGATTTATCCGGAACAATGGCAGCGATTGCTGGAAAGTATTCCCGAATCAGGGCGTGCAAATCCAGTGCAAGGCATATGCGATGCGTTATGGGATGGTGATGATGAGGTGGCAAAACGCCGTGTCGCCAGGGAATGGATGGCCTGGGGAGGGCAAGTGGCATTGGGCGGCGATTATCAACCCGGCCCGGAAGCCGGTCATGTCACGGAAAAAATAGTCAAACAGGTGGGCATGGAGATGCATTACGCCCACAATCATTATTTTATCCGAGAGAACCAGATTCTGGAAAACTGCGACAGGCTGCGCTCGATTCCGACTGTTATCATTCACGGCCGCAATGACCTGGTGTGCCCCATGGAGGCCGCCATGAAACTGCGCCAGGCGCTGCCCGGGGCTGAATATATCATCTTGCCCAATGCCGGACACGTCGCCCAGGGCGAAGAAATGATTGATGCGCTGGTTTCGGCGACCGATAAATTTGCTGAGAAGCGGATTTTTAACGCGTAGATTGGCTTTTACTCACTCTGGTATAAACATGAATAAAAAACGTTTGATCATCGCCATGACCGGCGCTACCGGTGCGATCTATGGCGTAAGAATGTTGCAGGTGTTACAGCGGCAGGACGATTGGGAAACGCATCTGGTGATTTCATCGGCCGGTCTTGTGAATCTGAAACATGAGCTGGATATGGGGCGATCGGAACTGTATGAGCTGGCCGATGTGACGCATGGTATCGATGACATTGCCGCCAGTATTGCCAGCGGCGGCTTCAAAACGGAAGGCATGATTATCGCACCCTGCTCGATGAAAACGCTGGCTGCGGTTGCGCATGGTTTTGGCGATAACCTGATCTCACGTGGCGCCGACGTCGTTTTAAAGGAGCGGCGCCGCCTTGTAGTGATGCCCAGGGAAACGCCGCTGAATCTGGTTCATATCCGCAATATGGCCATTGTGACCGAAATGAGCGGTATTATCTTTCCGCCGATGCCGGCTTTTTATAGTAAAACGGATTCGATGGCGGCAATGGTCGATGAAGCTGTAGGAAGGGTCCTGGATATGTTCGGCGTCAATGTGGAGGGGTTGTATGACCCCTGGCAGGGACTGTAGGTTTAATGCAGGCCGGTAGGCTTGTTTTGGGCCGAATGCCAACAGAGTAGGCGCTCTAGGCGAATTCGGCCCTACAACAGGCTGTTTTTTAAGACAGCGTGCGCGAGTTTTTGCTGTTGCGGAAAATTAGCGGTTTTTCATCAACGGATAAAGTGCTGGCTCTGGCTGAATCTATCGCCTGTTGAATGGTGGTATGATCCGGCGATTTGCTGCAGACCGGATCGGCATTATACATGTCGCCGGTTAACAGATAGGCTTGGCAGCGGCAGCCGCCGAAGTCTTTTTCTTTCTCATCGCAACTGCGGCAGGGCTCTTTCATCCATTCAAAGCCGCGGAAGAAATTGAACGCTTTCGACTCGTTCCAGATCTGTTCGATGCTGTAGTCCTTGACGTTGGGACAGTCGAGACCAGGCAATTCGCGCGCGGAATGGCAAGGCAACGCGACACCGTCCGGGGCGATAGTCAGGAATGTCGTGCCCCAGCCGTTCATGCAGGCTTTGGGCCGGTCTTCATAGAAATCCGGCACCACATAATAAATTTTCATCCGTCCGGCGACTTTTTCTTTAAAAGCCTGGGCGATTTCTTCTGCCTGTTCGAACTGTTCTTTAGTGGGTAACAATAGGTCACGGTTGACATGCGCCCAGCCGTAATATTGCGTATTGGCCAGTTCCAGGTAATCGGCGCCGAGTTCTTCGGCCATCTCCAGTATTTGTGGCATCTGGTGGATGTTTTCGCGGTGTATGACTACGCACAACACCATCGGGTAGCCGTGTTTCTTGACCAGGTGCGCGACTTCTTTCTTATGCTGGTAGGATTCCGTGCCGGCCAGATGATCGCTCAATTCCTGTGTACTGGCCTGAATGCTGACCTGAATATGATCGAGTCCCGCCTCCTTAAGCTGGATGATTTTTTCTTCGGTCAATCCGTAACCTGAGGTAATCAGGTTGGAATAATAGCCCAGGTCCCGTGCATGTTTAACCAGTTCGGGCAGGTCTTTGCGCGTTAACGGTTCGCCGCCGGAAAAACCGAGTTGTACCGCACCCATTTTGCGGGCCTGTGTCAGCACGCGTTTCCAGTCTTCCGTCGTCAATTCGGATTGGTGTTGCGCATAATCGATCGGGTTAGAGCAGTAGGGGCATTGCAGTGGGCAGGCATAACTGAGCTCCGCCAGCAACCAACGGGGCGGTGTGGGTTTAGTTTTGTTGAATCCAGCCATTTTTTAAAGCGACTTCGAGAAAAGAGGTAATATCATTTTTAAGACCCGTAGTGGCGAATTTATGTTCCAGGTCATTGACGATTTGGGCAATATTGCGCGTTCCGTCGCACAATTTCAGGATTTCCGCGGAACTTTGGTTGAGCTCCACCATGCCTTCCGGATAGAGAATAACGTCTTTCTGCTGAGCCTCTTCCCACTGCAGTCGGTGTATTGGTGAGAACTTGAAGGGTAGATCAGGATTGATAGCCATTTTGCTTGTTCGATAGTGGCTGATAACGGGAAAAAAAGGGTATCAGCCTGAAAATGAAAATCACGGAGAGAACTGCATTCTCAATATTGAATACAGTTCTGTGTGAAATCCGTGGTGAAATAATCGTGACCGTTCCTTCTTATTTAATATTGAAGTACGGTGGCATATTATGAATATAAGCCATATACATTGCATCGGCCATGGTCCAGAGCACATCCAGTTTAAATTTCAGGATTTGAATCATGCGCTCTTGTTGTTCGCGGGTTTTATACCAGTCCAGCGTAATCGACAAACCGTGCTCGACATCACGCCGCGCTTCCGTCAGGCGTTTGCGGAAATAGATATAGCCTTCCTGGTCTACCCATGGGTAATGCTCGGGCCAGTTATCGAGGCGTTGCTGATGAATTTTCGGTGCGAACAGTTCGGTCAATGATGAACTGGCCGCTTCATGCCATTCGGTCCGGCGCGCGAAGTTCACATAAGCGTCAACGGCAAATCGAACACCCGGCAAGACGTATTTTTGCGAAGTGATTTCTTCGCGCGTCAAGCCAACCGCCATGCCCAGTTGTATCCATGCCTCGATACCGCCGGGATCGCCGGGGTGGCCGTCATGATCCAGGATGCGCTGGACCCAGAGCGCGCGCGTTTCGCGGTCCGGACAGTTGGCTAAAATATTGGCATCTTTAATGGGGATGCTGACCTGATAGTAAAAACGGTTAGCGACCCAGCCCTGCAATTGTTCTTTGGTGAGTTTGCCCTCATTCATCAGCGTATGGTAAGGATGATGAATATGGTAATACTTTTCCATGCCCCGCAGTTGGGCTTCAAACTCTTCTCTAGTCCACGCTTGGTTGTCAGAGCAACTCATAATGCACCTTCTATAAATCAATTTCCAATCCGTCGTAAGAGACTTCAATGCCGGCCGCATCGAGTATCTTGCGTTGCTCGGAATCTTCGTCCAGTATCGGATTGGTGTTGTTGATGTGGATCAATATTTTGCGTGCTTTTTCGACGCCGTTTAATACTTCTATCATACCGCCTGGGCCGGATTGCGGTAAGTGGCCGATTTCGCGGGCTTTTTTAGGGCTGATGTGTTGCGTGCACATTTCGTCATCGGTCCAGAAGGTGCCATCGACCATCAAACAGTCCACAGCCTGCATGGCCGTCATGACATGCGGTTCAATCTCGCCTAAACCCGGGGAATAGAATACTTTCTTGCCGGTGGAAATCTGCTCGATAATGACGCCGATATTGTCGCCCTCGTGTGGATCATGCCGATGCGGCGAATACGGTGGCGCCTTGCTTTTTAAGGCTTGGCTATAAAAGCGCAAATCATCAATACCAGGTATGGTAAAACTGCTGCCATCAACGGGGATCGGATGATGGTTGACGGTACAATAGTCTTCAAGCATGTTGAACAAGGGAAAGCCAGTCGTCAGGTCTTGTTTGACCATATCGGTGCAATAGACCTCTAGCGGCTTGCCTTCTCTGAGCATGAGCAGGCCGGTGGTATGATCGATCTGGCTGTCGATCAGCACAATGGCTTTAATGCCGGTGTCTCGAATACCTTCCTTGGGCTGGATAGCCGGGAAGGCTTCCAGTTGCGCGCGAATATCGGGCGACGTATTGAAAAGCAGCCAGTTTCTGTTATCGGTACTGACGGCAATGGATGACTGGGTACGGGCTTTGCCGTTCATTTCATTGTGACGTAGGCGATGGCAATTATGGCAATTGCAATTCCATTGAGGAAAACCGCCACCAGCACCTGAACCTAGAACTCGGATTTTCATAATTTGGAAGGTTTTTTTGAGATTTAAAATACTGGAATGATACGGGAATAAAAGCAAGCAGGCAAAAAAAGGGGCCCATTCGGAGCCCCTTTTTTAATCTGAACCGAATGGATTAACGGTTATAGATATACATTGTTACTTCGAAACCGAAACGCAGGTCTGTGTAACTTGGTGTTTCCCATTTCATCGTAATAACCTCCAGAAGTTTTTATGTTATAGGCTAGCTTGATCAAGTAAGCTGCTCCGAAGTATACGATGAACAGTTTTTTTACGCAACTTTTGGCGGGCAGCCTTCGTCCATATATAGAATTAGGGCGTTATTCGGTGGCTGGGCCGTGCATTTCCTTTTATTTTCTATCAATAATTTGTTCCGGATGTTTTTTTTCTATATAAAGAGTATTATCCAATTTCACCTAAAAATAATAATAGATATTGATAAAATCATGAGGAGGTGTTATGAGCGGAGTTATTGTGCTTTTTTTGGGCATGGTTGTTCTTGCGGCGTTTTCGTTTGCGCCATTGGGTTATTTTATTTATAAGTTCTCGCAGAAAAATGCCAAACCTTTTGGCGAAATTGAACCGCATGGCGACAGTCCGTCTTTAGTAAATGATTTTGCGGAAAAAGCCATCAGTTTATTCAAAGGCTTGGTCAGCAAAAAGTAAAACATTATCGAACTTTCCAGGTGACTCGATTCATCTGGAAAGTTCGTCTTGCCCGTCAATAATTTCAGCAGTTGCCGCAGGTCGGGCAGTTAGGGTTTTTTCGCAGTTTCATGGTATTGCATTCCATCGTGTAGCCATCGAGCAACAGTAACCGGCCGGTCAGGGTTTCCCCGATATTCATAATCAGTTTCATGGCCTCCAGCGCCTGAATACTGCCGATAATGCCTGTAATAGGCGCTATTACGCCATTGGTTGCGCAGTTTTGTTGCTCCTCTCCATCGTTGTTATATAAACAGTTGTAGCAAGGGCTGTTGGCCTTGCCCGGCGTAAAGACGGATACCTGGCCTTCAAAGCGTATGGCCGCGCCTGAAACCAGTGGTGTTCGATGCTTGACACAGGCGCTGTTAATAGCAAAACGTGTCGGGAAATTATCACAGCAATCCAGCACCACGTCGGCCGAAGCCACGGCTGTTTCAAGCTGTTCCCCCGCCAAACGCTGTTTAACCGCCTGTACGTTTACTTCCGGATTGAGATTTTTAAGTGTATGGCGGGTTGAAATTACTTTGTCTATCCCTATATCGTTGGTGTGATGAGCAATCTGTCTTTGTAAATTGGATAAGTCCACTTCATCATCATCATAAATCGTAATGCTACCGACACCGGCAGCGGCTAGATAGATTGACGCGGGAGATCCAAGTCCTCCGGCGCCGACTATCAGTATCCTGGCGGCCAGGAGCTTTTGCTGACCTTCAATATCAACCTGAGGCAGCATGATTTGGCGGCTATAGCGTAGTAATTGGTTGTCATTCATCAGTCATGTAGTTTCCATATGAGGATAGGAGATGATGCCAAAGAACTTGACAGACTGCAAAAGCTGATTATTATTAGCACTCATTGCCAGAGAGTGCTAACAACTGGATTAACCTTTAAAATTAACTGTTAGGAGATATTGATGAAAATACGTCCGTTACACGATAGAGTGATTGTTAAACGTGTGGAAGAAGAAACGACAACAGCTGGCGGTATCGTTCTGCCGGGTTCCGCGGCGGAAAAACCCAGTCAAGGTGTGGTTTTGGCTGTAGGTAACGGTAAGGTGCTGGATAACGGCGATGTTCGCGCATTGGATGTTAAGGTCGGCGATAAAGTACTGTTTGGCAAATATGCCGGCAACGAAGTTAAAGTTGACGGTGAAGAGCTTATCGTTATGCGCGAAGAAGACATCATGGGCGTTTTGAGTTAAGACCGGTTCTTAACTTAATCACAATCAATTTAACACTAAATAAGGAACAAAAATGGCAGCAAAAGACGTATTATTTGGCGATGACGCACGTAGCCGCATGGTAAAAGGCGTTAACATTTTAGCGAATGCAGTAAAAGTAACATTAGGTCCTAAGGGCCGTAATGCGGTTCTGGACAAAAGCTTTGGTGCGCCGACTATTACCAAAGACGGCGTATCTGTTGCGAAAGAAATCGAGTTAAAAGACAAATTCGAAAACATGGGCGCGCAAATGGTTAAGGAAGTCGCTTCAAAGACTTCCGATGTAGCCGGTGACGGCACCACCACTGCGACAGTATTGGCGCAAGCTATCGTTAATGAAGGTTTAAAAGCCGTTGCCGCCGGCATGAATCCGATGGATTTGAAACGCGGTATTGATTTGGCAGTGACTAAAGTCGTTGAATCTGTTGTAGCTTCAGCGGCACCTTGCAAAGATAACAAAGCGATTGCGCAAGTCGGCACTATCTCTGCAAACTCTGATGAGTCTGTCGGCCAGATCATTGCCGAAGCAATGGAAAAAGTCGGCAAGGAAGGCGTGATCACTGTTGAAGAAGGCTCAGGCCTGGACAACCAACTGGACGTCGTAGAAGGTATGCAATTCGACCGCGGCTATCTGTCTCCTTACTTCATCAACAACCAGGACAGCATGAGCGCTGAACTGGAAAATCCGTTCATCCTGCTGTACGACAAAAAAATCTCCAACATCCGCGACTTGCTACCGGTACTGGAAGGCGTTGCTAAATCCGGCCGTCCGTTATTGATCATCGCTGAAGATGTGGAAGGAGAAGCGTTGGCGACTCTGGTTGTTAATACCATCCGTGGTATCGTTAAAGTCGCGGCCGTTAAAGCACCTGGTTTTGGCGACCGTCGTAAAGCCATGCTGGAAGACATCGCTGTTTTGACCGGCGGTACCGTGATTTCCGAAGAAGTCGGCCTGTCGCTGGAAAAAGCGGAACTGGACTTGTTGGGTACTGCGAAAAAAGTACAAGTCGGCAAAGAAAACACTACGGTTATTGATGGCGCGGGTTCTGAAGAAAGCATCAAGGGCCGAATTGCGCAAATCCGCAAACAAGCTGAAGAAGCAACTTCGGATTACGACAAAGAAAAACTGCAAGAGCGTCTGGCTAAATTAGCCGGCGGTGTTGCCGTTATCAAAGTCGGCGCTGCGACCGAAGTTGAAATGAAAGAGAAAAAAGCACGCGTTGAAGACGCGCTGCATTCAACCCGTGCGGCGGTTGAAGAAGGCGTGGTTGCCGGCGGAGGTACCGCTCTGGTTCGGGCCCTGAAAGCGCTGGAAGGTCTGAAAGGCATCAATCACGACCAGGACGTCGGCATCAATATCTTGCGCCGCGCAATGGAAGAGCCATTACGTCAAATCGTTGCCAATGCCGGTGACGAATCGTCCGTGGTACTGAACGAAGTCGCTAGAGGTACAGGTAACTACGGTTACAACGCCGCGACTGGTCAGTACGGCGATATGATCGACATGGGTATTCTGGATCCTGCCAAAGTAACCCGTTTTGCATTGCAAAATGCGGCTTCTATTGCAAGTCTGATAATTACTACAGAAGTCATGGTTGCTGATGCGCCGATTGACGAAAAAGGCCATGGCATGCCGGATATGGGCGGCATGGGTGGTATGGGCGGTATGGGTGGTATGGGCGGCATGATGTAATCATGCGCTCTTAAAGCCTGTCGCTTTAAGCAGGCCCCGGTTGTTTTTTAACAGCCGGGGCTTTTTTATGGTCTACTGTTTTTGCCAGGGGCCGGCTTCTGGATTCACGACCGACTGGGGTTGTGCATGCTGAGTCAAACTATGTTGTCGTAAGAAATCCAACACATTCAAACGATTTTGTTGAAGACGAAAGGTTTCATTATGGCCTGTTTCCGACAAGACCATGAGCTTAGGCTGCCTTGCCGCTTGGTAAAGTTGTCTCCCGTGTGAAAAAGGCACGACCGGGTCCTTCAGGCCGTGGCTCAGCAATAGCGGAACAGGCGCGATATCGGCAATGACGTCAACTGGATTGTAAGGATAATCCATCAACGCGGCTGCGGGATATTGAAAAGGCCAGGTGAGCCAGTTGGAAGCCGCCACATGGCGGACGATTTCAAAATAGCTGCTGAATGCCGAGTCGCTGACGACGCCGGCTAGATTCCGTCTGGCTTTAGGATTGGTCGCGGCAAAATAAATGCCTAAACTGGCTCCCATGCTTTGACCAACCAAGAAGACCGGTTTATTGTCGGCATGCTCAAGCAACCAGTCGAAACCCGCTTCAACATCCAGAAACACGTCTGGCAAACAGGGAGAACCGTCGGATCGTCCGAATCCCCGATAGTCGATCAAAAAAACCTGATAACCATATTGCGGCAACCATGCGATATTTTGCACGTGAGTACTGATATTTTCGGCATTGCCGTGCAGAAAATAGACGCTACCTTTTAAATCGCCTTGCGCGGGTAAAAACCAGCCATGTATTTTAAGGCCATCGGCGGCTTCCAGCACGATATCCTGATAGGCGAGCCCTAGCGTCTCAGGTGTTCTGACTAATGGTGTATCCGGGTAAAACATTAAGCCGGAACAAGCCGATAGCGCGCAGGAAAAAATAATGAGACTGATGATTCTGAATGATGTTTTGATAGTCATCAGAAGTAGTACCGATAGGATAATTGAGCTTGGTTGAAGTCTTCCCGCGTGTTCCAGTTTTGTTGCAGAGAAACTCTGACTGCCTGATTGGTATCGAGAGGAAAGTTGTGATCCAGGCTCAGTTGATAAATAAATGAGCCGCCTAGAAAATTCTTAGACTCAAAGGCAAGCTGGCTGGTGCCCAAAGCAGAATAAAACAGCTGGCCGAGCGCAACCCCAACGCCTGGTTCAATAATATCGCGAAAATTGTCGTTGTGTTCTAAATGGGCGTTGATAAAACCATAGCTCAGGCTGTCGTTAAATAAGGCATAAGTTACGCCCGCTCCGGCATTGATATAGGCGGACAATTTATCGAACTCGTAATTTTGATATTTAACGCCGGTTGCCACGCGCCAGGAAACCGGCTTGAAAAAGCGATTGCGCGGGCTAAGCGATGTGATATTGAGCAATTCCAACTGCTGAAGTCTGAAGCGATTGTCTTCATAGATTCGAAAGTTCAGATTGAAAAAATTGATTTCAGCGCCGCTGAAATACCCGTCGGGTCTATCGAGCAGGTCGTGATAGTTTTGTCGATAAGTTAACTCGGTAAAAAATTTACTGTCGAAATAACCGGCGGATAATGCGGCTAACCGAGAGCGGTGGCCCTGATCGGGTGATGCGGGGGCGCTATATTTAAGAGGAGTTGCCTGTTTGTCGATGGGGTAGGTATTTAATAGATGTAATAATTTGAAACGTTGCTTGGCATTTTCCGCCGATCTTTCCTGATCTAGCGTTTTATAACGCACCAGTTGATAGGCAGCGGCTGTGATTTGCTTTTGTGCGGACGCATCGATTGCTTGAAACTCGGCCGATTTGGCCGTACTGATATCTTCGGCCAGTGATAAAATCAAAGGCTGATAGGGTTCAGGAATGCGCTCGATTTGTTGTTGCAGTTCAACAAATTGGGATGGACGATAATGCACGGAGGCGACAAAGCCCTGTTCTACTGCAGCCTGTACAATATCCGAAGGGATTGCTGTTAACGGAAATTTATCGGTTAATCGGCTGCCAGGACGGGCCACTTCCAGCAGTTCCAATAGGCGAAAAGAACAATTTTCGCCGATGTAATAATAATCAAAGTTAATATCCTGCAATTCCCATAAATGGCGCAGCAAGCGCTCGGTTTCTTCTGATGTTAGGCTGAGCTTGTATTCCCACAGATCGCGGTTTTCCATAAAGCTGTATTCCTGAATCTTTTTAAAGAACGGCATCAGTTGAAATAATCCGGAATAGCCGCCGGCCAAACCTTTAAATGCATAGAGTAGGGAATTGTCCTGTTCCTGAATCACCGCGCCGAAGTTCAGCGCATAGGATAACCAGTCGGATTTTGCAGTGTTTTCCTTGCGGTCCAGCCGCAACAAGGTATGACCGAACATTGAGGAGGGGCTGTTAAGATAAGCCGATGCGAAAATCAAGCTGACGCTGTGCGCATCGATTTCTTTAAGCCATTGTCGATACTTGATGCAAACTATGTGCGGGAACTCGCGTTCCGGCAGCCGCAGATTTTTTTTTAACCAATGAAAACGGGCGGGAAAGCGGCATAGAGCATGCCGGTCACTTTGAGGTGTCGTTTGATAAAAAGCCTGTAGGGTGGCTTTTAATTCAGCTAGCGGATCATGTTTGCCATTTTGCGCATAAAAAAAATCATGATCATCAACATAACTGATGTAGCGGTTTTTAAGAAAATTATCTTTCCGGTAATGTAATAAATTTAGCCATTCTTTATGAAATGCCAGCTTTCGCAGTTCAGTTTCATTAAGAAGTGCTTCGTAATGACCGAGGCCTTGTGCATTAACAGTTAAAGAATGAATCCATGCGATAAAGATCAGGAACGCTGTCGGCATAGAGCGCATGATTTTTTGTAACATCAATGTTACCCCCCTTTCCCGGCGTAATGATGGAAAAGGGAGGCCATTGGCTAAACCACATATTTGACCAAACGCTTATCAGCTTTCATGATTTTTACAAGAGTTTGCATGACTTCTTCAGCCGTTACATTTTCAGACGGAAAAAGCGCGTTGAAATTGGCATGGGTTATTTCTGCGAAAGTGGCCTGGTCTTGTTCGTTTATACCGAACATGACAGCAACCGCATTTAATGCTTCGCCTTCGCCTTTGGCAACGTCTTCAGTAAATTCAGTCAGTAAGCCGGCAAAAGCAAGCCAATTTTCACCGCCGTATGTCAGCCTGCCGCTGGTATCGCAACCATTGGTGCCACTGGACATGCCAAAGGTGTTATTGCCGGTGGAGTTGTTAAAAAGCGTGCCGAGCAAGTGGTAACCGGTCCCTGTTTTGCCCGCAAAAAGCATATTTCCCCAGCCGCAGTTAGGGCCACCCGGCGCTACCGCGAATGCAGATGATGAAGAGATTAATAACAACATGCCTAGAGCCAATTTTTTCATAAATTTCTCCTGCAACTATTGATTAATCGGGTTTTAAATTTCACGTCTTAGGATGAAATATATCGTGCCCTCTTCGTGCCTCTCTATTACGTTTTTGCCGGCTGGTTAATCAGGTGATCCGCTTATAATGGCTTTAGCCTGAGCATCGGCATGGTAAGAGGATCTGACCAACGGGGCGCTGGCAACTTGTTTAAACCCTAGCGTCCTTGCTATGACGCCATATTCTTCAAATTGTTCCGGAGTAATATAGCTTTTAACCGGTAAATGAGCTTTGCTGGGTTGCAGGTACTGGCCCAGCGTCAGCATGGAACAGCCGTGAGCCAGTAAGTCTTTCATGACCTGATGGACTTCGTGCGGTTCTTCTCCCAAGCCGAGCATCAGTCCTGATTTGATCGGCGTTTGGGGGCGGGCCTCACTGTATTTTTGCAGCAGTTGCAAGGAGCCGGAATAATCAGCGCCTGGACGTGCCTGTTGATATAATCTGGGAATTGTTTCCAGGTTATGGTTGAAGACATCGCAGGGGTGTTTTGCCAATATTTCAACGGCCTTGTCCATGCGTCCACGGAAGTCCGGTACCAGAACCTCAATCCTGGTATCGGGCATCAATTGCCGAATCGCTTCGATACAATCGGCAAAGTGTCCGGCTCCCCCGTCTTTTAAATCATCACGGTTGACCGAGGTGATGACAACGTATTTTAAAGCCAGCGACTGAATGGCTTGAGCCAGATGCTGGGGCTCGCCTTTGTCGAGCGCCAGGGGTTTGCCATGGGCGACATCGCAGAAAGGGCAGCGGCGCGTACATAAATCACCCATGATCATGAAGGTTGCCGTACCGTGTTGAAAGCATTCGGCGAGATTAGGACAGGCGGCTTCTTCACAGACCGTATGCAACCGGTTTTGGCGCAATAATTGTTTTATTCGATTGACTTCCTCGCTGGCGGATATTTTTATGCGTATCCATTCGGGCTTGCGCAAAGTGTTCGGGGCAGGTTCGACTTTAATCGGAATTCTTGCCAGTTTTTCGGCATTGCGTTGATGCGATTCGGGCGTGGAACGGGAAGGCGCTTGATAAGTCATTTGTATATAGCCGTGGTTATAGCCTGAATAACAGGGATGGCGAGCTCGGAATTATTGACAGCAACACCCAGATCGTTCAATTGAGTCACTTCCAGTCCAGCATAGCCGCAAGTGTTGATAGAGTCAAAAGGACTCAGATCCATTTGATTGTTGAAGCTTAATCCATGGTAGCTGCAGTTCTTTTTTATCCGCATGCCGATGGAGCCGATTTTTTTGTCGTTGACATATACGCCGGGCGCGTCAATCCGGGCGCGTGCGATAATGCCATAGCCGGCCAAAGTGCCGATCATGGATTGTTCCAGAATCGTTACCAGTTGCCTGACGCCTATTTTCAACCGTTTAAGATCCAATAAAGTATAAACGACCAGTTGTCCGGGGCCATGATAGGTGATCTGGCCGCCCCGGTCGGAATAAATGACCGGAATGTCGCCGGCATCGAGCAGGTGCTCGGGTTTGCCGTTTAAGCCCAATGTATAAACGGGAAAATGTTCCACGATCCATATTTCATCGGCAGTCTCTTCGGTACGATCCTGAGTGAATTGCTGCATGGCCTGCCAAGTCGTTTGGTAATGCTGCAAGCCCAGATTACGTATCGTTATTTGCATAAGATGAGTTTTTTAATGTCGCCCCGATACTTTCCGGTGGAAACATGTCAGTATCGGCATAAAGAGCGAGGGCAGGCGATGCAAGTTCCGGCATTTAAGGCATGGATTATAGCGCCATCAGAATATGCGGGCTGTCTGTCAAGTCCTGATAGATGGCATCCAGTTGCTGCCTGCTGGATGCATCTATGATCACAGTTATAGCCGTGTAATTGCCGCCCTTGCTGGGACGGGACGTTATGGCGCCTTCTTTGATATCGGGGCTGTGACGACGAACAATTTCCACAACCGATACATCAAGGTCCGGGCTGGTTCTGCCCATGACTTTAATAGGAAATTGACAGGGAAATTCTAAAAGTGATTGTTCTTCGCTCATGATTGGGACTGCTTGTAAGCTTGGAAAAGTCGGTTCATGTTCTGCCATACCGGGCCGGGTTTGCCGCCAGACACTTTTTGGTCGTCGAATTCCACAACCGGTATGATTTCACGTGTGGAGCTGGTTAACCAGATTTCGCTGGCTGTTTTTAAGGCCTCTAATGAAATAACCTCTTCACTGTAAGGGATATGGTTTTCCTTGGCGATTTCCAGTATGACGTCACGGGTTATGCCCGGCAATATTTCACTGCTTTTAGGCGGAGTAATCAAGACGCCATCGATAACAGCGAAAATATTGCTTGCCGCGCCTTCGGTTACATAGCCCTCTTTAACTAAAACGGCTTCGGCACAGCCCTGTTCCACGGCCTGTTGCCGAAGCAGAATGTTGGCCAGCAGTGTCGTTGCCTTGACATGGCACAGCTCCCAGCGGCTGTCATCCAGGCTCATCGCCTTAACGCCGGAGTCCCGTCCTTCAAACGGCACAATGTTTGAACACATGGCAAAAACAGTGGGCTCGGTCTTTTCCGGAAACGCGTGGTCTCTTTTAGGTGCAACGCCACGCGTAACCTGCAGGTAAATATATTGATCCCTGCTTGAACTCAATAGCGCCGTCAGAATTTCCAGCCATTGCTCGCGGCTGTAGGGGTTGACCAGGCGAATATTGTTCAGGCTGTTTTCCAGTCGCTCCATGTGTTCCTGAAAACGGAATAACTTGCCGCGATACGCCGGAATGACTTCATAAATGCCGTCGCCGAACAAAAAGCCGCGATCCATGACCGATATTTTGGCTTCATTAAGAGGCAGGTATTGTCCGTTTAAATAAACTGTTTTGTTTTCCATTATTTTTCCATCAATAGCAGAGCTTGATCATAGAATCTTTGCAGAACGTTGCCTTTCTCCACGCTTTTAAGCGCTATCAGGTCTTTGGTAGCAATTAATTCATCTTTCAGCGTGACCGTCACGGTGCCGAGTTTTTGGCCTTCCTTGACAGGAGCGGTAATATTTTTATCAACATTGATCACGGCTTTCAGATCTTGATACTGACGGCGTGGAATAGTGGCAAAAAGATCTTCTGCTAAGCCCAGTGGCAGCTCTTTGCTATCGCCCTTCCATATTCTTGCTTCGGTTAAAGGCGTTTGTCCCTGGTAGAGTCGGTGCGATTCGAAAAAACGGAATCCGTAATTAAGCAGATTTTGATTTTCATTGGCTCTAATCGTGGCGCTTTTTGTGCCCATGACAATAGAAATCAAACGCATATCATTTCTTAATGCGGACGCTGCAAGACAATAGCCCGCGTCATCGGTAAAGCCGGTTTTAATACCGTCAACCGTTTCGTCTCGCCAAAGCAATTTATTACGATTTTGTTGTTTGATATTGTTATAAGTGAAGTCTTTTTGCGAGAACCAGCGGTAGTAATCAGGAAATTCCTTGATTAATGCTCGGGCCAGAATAGCCAGATCCCGTGCTGTCGTGTAATGATCAGGGCTGGGCAAGCCATCGCTGTTGGTAAAATGACTGTTGACCATGCCCAAGCGCGCCGCATGCTGATTCATCATGTCGGCGAATGTCGTTTCATTGCCGCCCACATGCTCGGCTAAAGCGACGCTGGCATCATTCCCTGATTGAATGATTACGCCATGCAGCAAGTCTTCGATTGAAACCTGTTTATTGACCTCGACAAACATGCGTGATCCCGGTGTTTGCCAGGCTTTTTGGCTGATGGTGACTTTATCGTCAAGATGCAAATGGCCACTGCCGAGTTCCCTGAAGACTACATAGACCGTCATGATTTTAGTGAGACTGGCCGGGGCAAGTTTGACATCGGCGTTATTTTCCGCCAATACCTTGCCGGTAGCAAAGTCTTCCAAAATATAAGCACCTGCATTAACGGTTGGCGCTATCGGGGTCAGAATCCCATCATCTGCTGATATTGCCTGGCAAGCGTTAAGAAGCAAGCCGAAAAAGATAAAAAAGTGGAAGCGGGTATAACTTTTTAGAAACATCATGGTTATTAGGGGTAGAGGGTGGCTCGATAAATCGTGCCTTATTGTACCATGCGAGTTTTTAATTTTGTCTGGTTTCTGTGACAAATTGAGTCTGTGTTATGCCTATTTCTGACAGTTGTTCATTCAGCTTATGAGCACTATCCACGGACTTTATTGGCCCCATTTGAACTTTATAAAGCGTGGAGTTTTTATAGGTCGAGGACAGAATTTCAGGTTGAGGCAGATGATGGGCGACGATTTTATTTTGCAACTTGACCGCTTTTTTTTGGTTGCCGAATGTGCCTAGTTGCAGATAGACCTGTTTTCTCTGTTTGGCCGCGGCTGCCTGTAGTTGGGGCAATGCTTGTTCCGGGGTTAACGCTTTGATTTCGACCATGCCCGTCCCTGTTTTATAAATCCCCAGTTTTTTTGCAGCGGTATAGGATAGGTCCAATACTCTGTTGCCATGATAGGGGCCTCTGTCATTGATGCGGACGATAACGCTGCGCTTGTTTTTCAGATTGGTAACACGGGCGTAGGATGAGATAGGCAACGTTTTGGATGCGGCGGTCATGGCATACATGTCAAAAATTTCACCGTTGGCGGTTTTTTTGCCATGAAACCTCGGTCCGTACCATGAAGCGATGCCGCGTTTCAAGTATTGGGCAATGCGGGGCAGCAGGCTTTCTTGCCGTGATGGCTCTTTATATGATGCTGCGGTATTTTGTTCGACTTCTGGCGGGGATTGATAAAGCCATGGGGTGCTGGTGCTTTCAGAATCCGGCGCCTGTTTAGTGGATTCTATAGTTTCTATCTGTTCCGTAGCGCAGCTGCTGAGAATAAAAAAGGATAGGGACACTATGATTTTATTCATGTATTGAGGCCTTCCTGTCTGAAATGGCTTGGCTTAACTGGTAAACGGCCATGGCGTATAAAGGGCTGTGATTGTAACGGGTGATCACATAAAAATTGTCTAACGCAACCCATAGTTCTTCGCCTTGTTCCTGTTCAAAGGCTAGAAGCTTTATTTTGCTGTCTAAAGGAGTAAGACCGGATGTGTCGATATTGAGATATTCTAGCTCTGCAATTGTTAAGTCTGGCTTAAGGTCGTTATTGAGTACGGTTTTATACTTTTCTCCTTCCGCTTTAACGGGAAAAGCGATAGCTTGTCCCGTTTGCCATTGATGCCGGGCAAAATAATTGGCAATGCTGGCGATGACATCTGCCTTGTTGTGCCAGATATCGCGGCGGTTATCGTTGTCGAAATCGATCGCATAGGTTCTGAAACTGCTAGGCATGAACTGCGGAATGCCCATTGCGCCAGCATAAGAACCGGTCGGATCGAGAGGATTTATATGTTCATCGCGACACAGCAATAAAAAGTTTTCCAGTTCGCCGAGAAAGAATTTGCTGCGAGGAGGATAGGCAAAGGCCAGCGTAGACAGTGCATCAATGACGCGATGATTGCCGGTATTCTGTCCATACAGCGTTTCGACGCCTATGATGGCGACGATGATTTCCGCTGGAACGCCGTATTGCAGTTCGGCAGAGCGCAGGGCCCGCGCATTTTCCCGCCAAAACTCCACGCCGCCGTTAATGCGGGATTCGGTCAGGAAGATATTGCGGTATTTATACCAGGGCAATCCTTCAGCCGGCTTCGAGATGGTTTTCAGTATGTTTTCCTGTATCTCAACCGATTGAAATAACTCATTAAGTTCAGTTTTGTCGAAGTTATGTGTTTGAGTCATTTGCTTGATAAATGCATCCATGCCGTCTGTTTCGTGGATATTGGCTGTACAGGCCGTCGTGGTTAAACAGAGGCTGCTAAACAGGATGCGCGCTAAAGTGTTTTTCAGTTTCATTAGTTCGGCAAGAGCTTTCTATGAGTATGAATGGACATAAGGATACCGAATCCGGCCAGTAACGTCACTATTGATGTGCCTCCGTAACTGATTAATGGCAATGGGACACCTACGACAGGCAAAATCCCTATGACCATACCGATGTTAACGAATACGTATACGAAAAAGGTAAAGGCCAAGCTGCCGGCTAATAACCGGCTATAGGTATCTTGGGCTTGGGAAGCTATATACAGGCAGCGGCCGATAATCAGCAGGTACAGGATCAGCAGTCCCAGGCAGCCGAAAAGTCCGAATTCCTCGGCAAAAACGGCGAAAATAAAATCAGTCGAGCTTTCCGGCAGGAAGTCCAGTTCCGACTGCGTGCTGCCCAGCCAACCTTTGCCGTAGATGCCGCCGGAACCAATGGCTATTTTGGATTGGATAATATGATAGCCTCTGCCCATCGGATCAGCTTCGGGATTTAAAAAGGTCAACACCCGGCCGCGCTGGTAATCATGCATCAAATGCCAAACGACAGGAGTCAATGCAGCCAGTGAAGCGATGATGGCCAAAATGAAGCGCCAGGAAAGGCCGGCAAAAAACAGCACACCAGCCCCGGAACTGGCTACCAGTAAAGACGTACCCAGATCCGGCTGTTTGGCTATTAATAAGGTTGGGATAATAATCAGTACGCCGGCTATGCTAAGTTGTTTCCATTTCGGCGGTAGCGAATGCTCGGCCAGATACCAGGCAATCATCATGGGTGTGGTGATTTTGATCATTTCCGACGGCTGGAAACGAAAAAAACCCAGATCCAGCCATCGTTGCGCACCTTTACCTATCTGTCCCATGATCAGTACGGCAATGAGCAACATGATCCCCAGGCCAAACAGCAAGGCGGAATAGCGCTTAAATTGATAGGGATTGATATGGGCCAATACCGTCATCAATGCGAAAGCCAGTCCGATACGGGCCGCCTGGCGTATCAGTATGCCCGTATCCTGACTGCCGGCACTGTAAAGCACCACGAAGCTGACCATTGAAGCCAGGACCAGCGTGAGAAACAAAGGAATATCGATATGCAGTTTTCTGAGGATATTGCCTAAAGCTGAAGGGGGCTGGAATTGTTCTCTACGGGTTTCAGTTTTCATTCTCGCTCTCTAAAAATTGCTTAATGACTTTCCCGGCGATGGGCGCGGCGACTGAACTGCCATGGCTACCGTTTTCAGCGATGACGGCTACTGCAATTTTGGGATCGTCGGCTGGCGCGAAAGCGATAAACAAGGCATGATCGCGCAGTTTGAATTCAATTTCACTTTCGTTATATCTGGCGTCCTGCTTAATATTAAAAACCTGTGCGGTTCCCGTTTTGCCGCCGATTAGATAATTGATATCCTTGCCGATGCCTTTCGCTGTCCCGCGTTCGCCATGCACTACGCTGACCATGGCATTAATGATGTTATTGATATTGTTCGGTTTAAGCGGAATAGTGCCTTTATGAATTTCCGGGCCATGGGTTGTGGCATCGGAATCAACGATTTTGTCCACTAAAAACGGCGTGACAATCTGGCCTTTGTTAGCCAGGGTTGCGGTGGCTCTGGCGAGCTGCAACGGCGTCACTTGGGTAAACCCCTGACCGATGCCCGTAATCAGCGTTTCGCCAGGATACCAGGACTGTTTTCTATGATTACGCTTCCAGTCTCGGGAAGGCAGTAATCCCGACTTTTCTCCGACCAGATCAATACCGGTTTTTTCGCCAAAACCAAACTGCTGTAAAAAATCATGCATATTATCTATGCCTAAAGAGGAGGCGAGACTATAAAAATAGACGTCACAGGATTGCATGATCGCGTCGTTCAAATTAACCGAGCCATGGCCCCATTTTTTCCAGTCCCGATAGCGATGCTTGACGCCAGGTAGCTGATAAAATCCTGGACAGAAAATTCTGTGTTGGCTGCTTATGGCGTTATATTCAAGTCCTGCCAGGCCTATAAATGGCTTAAGCGTCGAGCCTGGCGGATACAGGCCGCGCAATGCCCGATTGTAAAGCGGTTGCTTATCGGATGATTGCAGGGCCTGATAGGCTTCATTACTGATGCCGACAACGAACGGGTTGGGATCGAACCCGGGGCGGCTGACGAATACCAGCACGCCGCCTGTTTTGATCTCAATCGCAACGACGGCACCATTATAGATATCCAGTGCGTCATAGGCGGTTTTTTGCAGATCAATATCCAACGTCAGATAGAGGTTGGCGCCGGATGTCGGCTCCACTGAGTTTACCGTACGGATAGCCCGTGCCTGGGCATTGGTTTCGATTTCCGCATAGCCTGTTTTGCCATGCAATTGTGCTTCATAGCTGTTTTCTATGCCTATCTTGCCAACATGACTTGAGCCTCGGTATTCGGCTACAGGCAGCGACTTGAGCTCGGCTTCGTTGATCCGGCCCATATAGCCGACGACATGAGATGTCAGTTCGGCGTAGGGATAATGCCGAACCAGGTGCACTTGAATATCGACGCCCGGGAAAAAAGGCCGGGCAACGGCAAACTTCGCGAGTTCCTCTTCTGTCATGTTCATTAACAGAGGCGTACTCGTGAAGCGTTTTTCCCGTTTACGCTGTTTTTGATATTGCTGGATTTTCTCATCGGAGATATTGAGCAGCTTTTGCAGACGAAGCAACGTGTCATCCAGGTCGTTGATCTGCTCAGGGATTAGCTCAAGGCTATAAGAAGGCATGTTTTCCGCCAGAATCTTTCCGTTACGGTCATAAATCATGCCTCGGGTTGGTGGTAATGGTTTGATTTTGATGCTGTTATCTTTTGCCATGCTTGAGTAGTGTTCATGGCCGACTATTTGTAAATAGACTAGGCGAACAATCAGGGCAGACGTTAGCAGCAGTATAATAATGAACGCGACAAGAATGCGGCTGAAAAACAGGCGGTTTTCTACTAGGTTATTTTTAATCGTATATGTACGAGACATAACAGCAGTGAGTATCTTATTTAGGCCGCCGTGCAAGGCGAACAAAACGTAATGTCGTATAAACCAATGGCCAGCATAGTGTTCCTGTAATTACAGGAAGCCAGAAAGATGGGTGAAGTTGAGAAGGATGCTGAAGATTTTTTATCCAGAACAGTAGCAGTTGGGACAAAAGCAGACAGAAAAAAATAAACAGCCCTTGTTGAATCAAGGGAAATTGGCGTAGCCGTTTATGAAGTTTAAGACATAGATAAATGACCAATGAATAAGCTAATGCATATTGGCCGAATAACTTGCCCATTAGGACATCAGTAAGCAGGCCGAAGGCCCAAGCATGAAATATACCGACCCGTTCCGGTACGGCCAGTGACCAATAAATCAGAGACAGAAGCACCCAGTCGGGGTTGATCATAGCCATGATGCCCGGCATGGGCGCAATTCTTAAGCTCATCGCTAATACTATGGTCAAAATAATTCGGCCAAAGCCATAGTAGTTATTCATGGGTAGGTGTCTCGGTCTTTTTGTCGTTCGCTGTTGCTTCTGAGGTGAGAGGAATAGGGTTTGTATTGCTCCAGACGATCAATAACTCTCTGTTCCGGTCCAGCATGGCTTTAGGGGTTGCGGTAATGCTGGCAAAAGGTTTGCTGGGTTCTGGGGTGAATTGATCCACAACGGCAACAGGATAGCCTTGTGGAAAAGTGCCTCCTAAACCCGAAGTAATCAGTAAATCGCCAGTCCGGATATCAGCGTTGTTCGGTAAAAAAGGCAGGTTAAGTCGGTTCATTTGCCCGCTGCCTACCGCAATGGTCAGCAGGCCGTTTCGATTAACCTGTACTGGAATGGCATGATTAGGATCGGTGATTAACATAATTTCAGAGCTGAAAGGCAAGCTCCGAATCACTTGTCCAACCACACCGTTGGCATCAAGTACGGGCTGCTGGGGATGTACGCCAAAACGTGTGCCTTTATTGACCTGTACTATGTGTTCATAAGGGCCCGTATTGATCGACAGCAATTCCGCGATCAACACCTGTTCGCCGAGTTTAAATGAATTTTCCAGTAACGCGCGCAGACGGATATTTTCTTTTTCGAGTGCGGCCAGCTTAAGCAGTCGGGTTTGATGGACGAGTTGCTGCTCACGCAATCGCTCATTTTCTTTTTTCAGGGTCGAGTATGAACTAATGGAATTGGAAGCCTGTTCGACCAGAACAGTAGGTAAATCGACCAAGTATTTTATAGGGTCGATTAAAAGAGATAACGTAGCGCGAAGCGGGGCCAGCCGGAGAGTGGTCTGTTCCGTCGCCAGTAAGGCGATGGAGGCAATTACTGCCACTAGCAGGCGGGTATTGATCGATGGACCGGTGGCAAATAAAAGTTTGATGGCGGGTTTCCTCGGCAATTGCTCCTTGCGTTGCTCTATCTCCTGCATCCATGCAGTCATCTTATTAGTTAAAATGAAGCAACCGGGTTTTGGCCGGCCCGGTTTCTGCCAGAATAAACAGTTTAAAGGCTGTGCGTCATTACTCTAATGAAAAGGTTGAGACTCCTTTTTTATCCAGCATTTCCAGAACCATGCCGCCGCCTCTGGCAACACAGGTTAACGGGTCATCGGCAATAAACACCGGCAAGCCAGTTTCTTCCGCGATCAAGCGATCAATGTCTTTCAATAAGGCGCCGCCGCCAGTTAAATAAATGCCGCGGTTGGCAACATCGGCTCCCAGTTCAGGCGGTGTTTGTTCCAATGCCACTTTGACCGCGCCGACAATGCCTGATAGCGGCTCCTGTAACGCTTCCAGGATTTCATTGCTGTTTAAGGCAAAACTGCGCGGGACGCCTTCCGCCAGGTTGCGGCCTTTCACCTCTATTTCCCTGACTTCGCTGCCGGGATAAGCCGTGCCGATTTCAAATTTTATTCTTTCGGCTGTGGATTCACCGATTAGCGTACCGTAATTTCTGCGGACATAGTTGATAATGGCATCGTCAAAACGATCGCCGCCAATGCGGACGGAGTTGGAGTATACGATACCGTTTATGGATATGACCGCTACTTCGGAGGTGCCGCCACCGATATCCAGGACCATCGAGCCCGACGCTTCATCAACGGGCAGGCCTGCGCCGATAGCGGCAGACATGGGTTCTTCTATCAGATAAACCTCGCGTGCACCCGCCATGGCGGCAGACTCGCGGATGGCACGACGTTCAACCTGGGTTGACCCGCAAGGCACACAGATTAAAATGCGCGGGCTAGGTCGCAGCAGTTTGCTTTGATGGACTTTTTCAATGAAAAATCTAAGCATTCTTTCCGTGACGGCAAAGTCGGCGATTACCCCATCTTTTAAAGGACGGATGGCCGTGATATTGCCCGGCGTTCGGCCTAGCATGCGTTTTGCATCTACACCGACCGCTGCGATGGTTTTAGAGCCGCGAATTTTATCTTCTTTGATGGCAACAACGGATGGCTCATTAAGCACGATGCCCTGGCCGGGAATATATATCAGTGTATTAGCGGTCCCTAAATCAATCGAGAGATCATTCGAAAAAAGGCCGCGAATTCTTTTGAAGAACATTTTTTACCTGTGTCCTTTATGGGGAATAAAATTGTATTACTTTATCAATCAAGCGGGTATTTGAGCAAGATATAAAGTATCATATTTATAATAATATAGAATCTCTGAAATTTTGAGGAGTTGATAGTGTCTTTAACGACCGACGATGTGAAAAAAATTGCGCATTTAGCGCGCTTGGGAATTGATGAGTCAGACATTGAGTCCTATGCTCGGGATTTGTCCGGCATGCTGGATTTAATGGCACAGATGAGTGAGTTAAATACCGACAACGTCATACCGATGGCTCATCCGATGGATCAGGTGCAAAGATTAAGGCCCGATATTGTTACGGAACAGGATAACCGCGAGCAGTTCCAGTCTATTGCGCCACAAGTCGAAGCGGGACTTTATCTAGTGCCGAAAGTCATTGAGTAAGGGAATATGCCATGATGAACAATAAGTCAATTGCGGATTTAGCCAAGGGCCTGCGGTCAGGCGAATTTTCAAGCCTGGAACTGACTCAGATGTTTTTGGACAGGATCAAGCGACACGGCTCGCTTAATTGTTATATCACTGTCACCGAAGATCTGGCTTTGCAGGAAGCCAAGGCAGCTGACGCCAGGATCGCCAAGGGCGATGCGATGCTGCTGACCGGCATACCGATCGCACAAAAAGACATTTTTTGTACGCAAGGCGTGAAAACCACCTGCGGTTCTAAAATGCTCGATAACTTCATCGCGCCTTATAATGCCACCGTCATAGAAAAACTCAATCAGGCTGGGGCGGTCATGCTGGGCAAACTCAATATGGATGAATTCGCCATGGGGTCCTCCAATGAGACCAGCTATTACGGTGCAGTTAGAAATCCTTGGGATCCCAATGCCATACCGGGCGGCTCGTCAGGCGGTTCGGCCGCGGCCGTGGCTGCTGGACTGGCTGCCTGCGCGACCGGCACGGATACTGGCGGTTCAATTCGTCAGCCTGCCGCCCACTGCGGCATTACCGGTTTGAAACCGACTTACGGGCGCGTATCGCGCTATGGCATGATCGCTTATGCCTCCAGCCTGGATCAGGGCGGGCCTATGGCGCGTAGCGCCGAGGATGCCGCCATCTTGCTACAGACGATGGCAGGATTCGATGAGAAAGATTCGACCAGCGTGGATTTACCGGTGCCTGATTATCGGGCTGGGCTGAATAATCCTATTGAAGGTCTCAAAATCGGGTTGCCGAAAGAGTTTTTCGGTGATGGGTTGAGCGGCGATGTGGCCGCCGTTATTGATGCGGCCGTCAATGAGTATCGGAAATTAGGTGCGCAAATCAAGGAAATCTCAATGCCTAATCTGAAACTGGCTATACCGGCTTATTACGTCATCGCTCCTGCCGAATGTTCAGCAAACCTGTCACGCTTCGATGGTGTGCGTTTTGGTTACCGTTGCTCACATCCGACGGATCTTGCTGATTTATATACGCGCTCACGCGGTGAAGGGTTCGGCAAGGAAGTCAAGCGCCGGATTCTGATGGGAACTTATGCCTTGTCGGCCGGTTATTATGATGCCTACTATATTAAAGCGCAAAAAGTTCGACGTTTGATCAGTGAGGAATTTAAAAATGCCTTATCGGAAGTCGATGTGATCATGGGACCGGTAACGCCATCAACTGCATTCGGCATAGGCGAGAAAATAGGCAATCCTATCGAAATGTACTTATCCGATATTTATACCATTGCCATTAATCTCGCAGGCGTGCCGGCCATGTCCGTGCCGGCCGGCATTGTCGACGGTAAGCCGGTAGGCCTGCAGATTATTGGTAATTATTTTGCCGAAGACCGGTTGCTGAATATTGCCCATCAATATCAGCAGGTTACCGACTGGCATCAACAACGTCCCAAAGGTTTTGAGTAAAGGAGCAAATAATGGAATGGGAAGCAGTGATCGGGTTGGAAATTCACACACAACTCGCCACAAAATCAAAAATTTTTTCCGGTGCTTCGACCGCTTATGGGGCGGAACCGAATACACAGGCTTGTGCGGTTGACTTGGGATTGCCGGGTGTTCTGCCGGTCCTTAATCAGGAGGCTGTGCGTATGGCTGTGCTGTTCGGATTGGCTATTGAAGCGGAAATTGCGCCGTATTCCGTTTTTGCCAGAAAAAACTATTTTTATCCTGACTTGCCCAAAGGCTATCAAATCAGTCAGTTTGAATTGCCTATTGTGGGACTTGGACATCTGGATATTGATGCGGACGGCGTCAAAAAACGCATCGGCATAACGCGTGCGCATCTTGAAGAAGATGCCGGCAAATCATTACATGAGGATTTTCATGGCTTGACCGGCATCGATTTAAACCGTGCCGGCACGCCGCTGCTGGAAATCGTGTCCGAACCGGATATGCGCTCGGCGAAGGAAGCGGTCGCTTATATGAGAAAGTTGCACGAACTGGTGCGCTACCTGGGGATTTGCGATGGCAATATGCAGGAAGGTTCGTTTCGCTGTGATGCCAATGTGTCGGTGCGGCCAAAAGGCCAGCAGGCTTTTGGTACACGTGCCGAAATAAAGAATATCAATTCGTTCAAATTCGTTGAGAAGGCCATCAATTATGAAATTGAGCGCCAGATAGACCTGATCGAGAGCGGTGGTGCCGTGATTCAGGAAACTCGGCTTTATGATTCAGTCAAGGATCAAACCCGTTCCATGCGCAGCAAGGAAGAGGCTAATGATTACCGGTATTTTCCCGATCCCGATCTGTTGCCCGTGGTTGTCGATGAGGCATTTAAGGCGCAGGTAAAAACCACCATGCCCGAGTTGCCAGATGCGAAAAAACAGCGCTTCAAGGACCAATACGGATTGGATGAGGAAAGTACCACGATCCTGACTTCTTCGCGTCAGTTGGCTGATTATTTCGAGATTGTTGTGAAGGAATCGGCTTGCGAAGCAAAAATTTGCGCCAACTGGGTAACGGGCGATCTCTTGGCAGCACTCAATCGGGCTGGATTAGAAATTAGCGACTCTCCCGTCAGCCACGAACGACTGGCCGGATTGTTGGCGCGCATCAGCGATAACACGATTTCCGGAAAAATCGCCAAGCAGGTGTTTGAGGAAATGTGGCAGGGCACGGCTTCGGCCGATGAGATTATCGAGGCCAAAGGTTTAAAACAGATTACCGATACCGGTGCAATAGAAGCCATAATCGATAAAATCATTGCCGATAATCCGGGGCAGGTTGAGCAATACCGTAGCGGCAAAGACAAAGTGTTCGGCTTTTTTGTCGGGCAGGTAATGAAAGCGATGCAGGGCAAGGCCAATCCTGGCGAGGTGAATAAAATGCTTAAGGACAAGCTGAAATAAGCGTTGCAGGATGCGATGTGGCAATATTTCGGCAGCAAGATATTAAATCGGTAATAGCCGGGTTATGATCGCTTGTTAGCTAGTGGCTCAATTGGTCGGAAGCCAGTTAATTTCCCCGCGCTGTTTGTTCGCCTATGATGCATTGATCTAGGCTGTCGGCCATCTGTGATGTGGTGGCCGACAGCGGAATGCGGGCAGCCATAATTTCAGCCTTTCTCCGCGAATATAAAGGTGACTGCGTCGGGTCGGGCAGCCGATCGGAAAAACTGGTTGATCGAGGCGCGAAAGCATGCTCGATAGACAGAAGGTCTTTATCCAATCCCAGGAGGTGTTGTAAATGCCCGCTTTCGGTGTAGTTTCATGGTAATGAATAAAGACCCGGATACGGTGCAGATTGGATTCCGAATCCAGCATGTTTTTGTAAACCCAATAGCGAAATTTAAGTTCCCACCAGATGGTCGCTGCATAGTTTGGGGCGGGCGAGGGCGATTCAGGCGACTGACCGAAATCACCGGCCGAGGTATGGTTGTGTCGGATGGCTGTAATCAGGTTGCATTTTTGACTTTGTTTCTCAATAAACTGATCTATCGGCGCAAATGCGCTGTCCAACGCGCGGATCAAAATCTGGATTTCAGCTTTTTAGTTTTGGCATAAAAAGCTAATGTCGCCAATAGCAGCAGTAAAATCAGAATGCGCACGGGCGTTGAGCAAATTTTAGTCTTCGCTCAATGCCATCGCAACTTCCCGCGCGGTTTTATGTTCTATCCTAAAGCCGCGCAGTTCTAAAATACCTTTTGTGTTCAATGAAATGATCAAATACACCGCATCTGGATAAGCGGCTAGTTCCAGGTCGGCGGAAGAAGGCTGAGCCGGTGCGGTCGGGTGCGAATGATAAATGGCGAAAAGCTCTTCGCCCTGATTGCGCATGCTGGCCATGGCGGCAATTTGCTGCGATGCATCGAGTTGAAAGCGCTGCCCAGGCTGTTCTGCGACATTGTTTATTGGATAGCAACGAGCTGGCAGGCCATTTTTACTGCTGATAAGCCCGCAGACTTCCTGATCGGGAGATTGTTGTGCAAGATGCAATAATTGATTGGTAATTTTGCGCGGGATGTGGATTTCTTCTTGAAGCATAATTGATGGTCATAAGGTAAAAGTTAAAGTCGGCTGAATCCTACGAATTCCATTGACCGTATGTCACACGCGGCTGTCCGGATAAGTCCTGATAGGTGTGTACCTTATCATAATGCAGGTCTTGAAAAATAGTTTGCACTAGCCGTTGCTGATTATAGCCGTGCTCTATGAGTAGATGCCCGTGTGTTTTCAAACGGCTGCAAGCGCTGTTGACTATGGTCTGGATGGCTTGAAGGCCATGCTGGGCGGCGATCAGGGCTGTTTGTGGTTCAAATCGGACATCGCCTTCCTGCAGATGGCTGTCATCTTCAGCAATATAGGGCGGATTACTGACTATCAGGTCGAACTGTGCATCGGGCACATTGTCAAGCCAGTCGCTCTGCTGAAATCGGATGTTGGTGATGTGATGGAGTTTGGCATTACGCTTCGCTATTTCCAGTGCGGCCGGACTGAAGTCGGTCGCTATGACCTGAGCATGAGGGCGTTCGGCGGCCAGTGTGATAGCGATAATGCCGGAGCCGGTGCCCAGGTCCATGAGTTTGGCGGGTTGGTTGGGTGGTATCAGTTGCAGGCTGAGTTCAATTAGCAATTCGGTATCCGGACGCGGAATCAGGACATCAGGCGTGACCTGAAAGTCGCGTGACCAGAACTCCCGGTGACCAGTGAGGTAAGCAACAGGCATGCCCTTTCGCCGCTCTTCAATCAGTGCCTTAAACTGTTTCAGTTGTGTCGCTTCTAATTGTTTGTCGGGCCAGGCGCGCAGATGGGAGCGATCTTTTTGAAGCACTTGGCATAGTAATATTTCGGCATCCAGTAAAGCGGATTCGGAGATGGAGGCTAATGTACTGGCGGATTCTGCCAGCGCGGATTTAATGCTGTGCATTCAGTTTAGAGAGTGTGAAAATATTTAATTTATAAGGATTTAATCAAGAAGAGCACGAAGTCTTACGGTATTGATTAATTTAATTTTCTTCTTAGTGCTCTTCGTGATCTTAGTGGTGAATGAGGCTTTTTATGACGTTTTCACTCATTCTTCCACAGTCTCTTTAGTCTTCGCCCAGTTGAGTCAACAGTTCGGACTGGTGCTCGCTGATCAGTGGCTGAATGACCTGTTCCAGGCCACCCTGCATAATGTCGTCAAGTTTATAAAGAGTCAAATTGATTCTGTGATCGGTTATCCTGCCTTGCGGATAGTTATAAGTGCGAATACGCTCGGAGCGATCGCCGCTGCCGACTTGCAGTTTTCGCGTCGCTGCCTGTTCGGCATGGTGTTTTTCCTGTTCGGCGGACAATAGACGTGATTGCAGCAAGGACATCGCTCTGGCGCGGTTTTTGTGTTGAGAGCGTTCGTCCTGGCATTCGACCACGACCCCGGACGGAATATGTGTAATGCGTATAGCTGATTCGGTCTTATTAATGTGCTGTCCGCCAGCGCCGGAGGAGCGGAAGGTGTCGATGCGCAGGTCGGCCGGGTTGATATCGATGGCATCGATTTCCTCGGCTTCGGGCATGACGGCAATCGTGCAGGCGGAAGTGTGGATTCTCCCTTGCGATTCGGTTTCAGGCACGCGTTGCACGCGGTGCGCTCCGGATTCGAATTTTAGCTGAGAGTACACGTCCTGTCCGGAAACACGGAGGATGATTTCTTTGTAGCCACCGTGATCGCCGGGGCTTTCGCTGATAATTTCGGTTTTCCAGCCTTGTCTTTCGGCGTAACGTTGATACATGCGAGCCAAGTCGCCTGAGAATATGGCAGCTTCATCGCCGCCGGTTCCCGCTCGGATTTCCAGGAAAATATTGCGGTTATCGTTGGGATCTTTGGGCAGCAATAGAATTTGCAGTTCATGTTCCAGAGTTTCTATCAGGTTTTCAGCGTCGATAACTTCTTCCTTGGCCATTTCTCGGAGTTCCGGATCGCTATCATTGGCCATTTCTTTGGCCGATGCTCGCATTTCCTGCGCATTCTGATAACGTTTGTAACAATCCACGAGCGGGTTGATCTGGGCGTACTCCTGGCTTAGCGAACGAAATTTATTTTGATTGCCTTGAACTTCAGGTTCGGAGAGCAATGCTGCAATCTCGTCGTAGCGTTCGCACAAGTTTTCGAGTTTATGTTGTATGGATGATTTCATTGAGTTTTTTTCAATTTAAAAATTTCACGCGCTGCGGCAACCAAGTCGTGTCTTTCGTTCTCGCCGGCTTCTCTGATTTGTATGCTGGGTGTGTGAATCAGCTTATTGGTCAAGCTGTGTGCAAGCCGACTCAGTACTTCTTCGGGTGGAATGCCATTTTTCAGTAGCGCTAACGCTTTTTGCAGGGCTTCATCACGTGTTCGTTCCGCTTGGCTGCGATAGTCTCGGATTGTCGACTGAGCGCCTTGTGACCGTAACCAGGCTAAAAAGTAGCCAACCTGCGTGTCGATGATTTCTTCTGCCTGTTCGGCCGCCTGGCGGCGCGAGTTCATGTTCTGGTCGATGGTATTTTGCAGGTCGTCAATCGTGTAAAGATACACATCACTGAGTTGTTCGACTTCAGCTTCAATGTCGCGCGGAACAGCCAGATCCACCATGAATATAGGCTTGTGCTTGCGTTTTTTAATCGCGCTTTCAACGCGACCCTTGCCAAGAATGGGCAATTGACTGGCTGTCGATGAGATAACAATGTCCGCTTCGGCCAAGTGTGTGGGCAATTCGGATAAGGCAATGGCATAACCGTTAAACTGCGAAGCTAAGGTGTGAGCTTTATCATATGTGCGATTGGCAACAATAATGCGGCCTATGCCCTGTTGTGACAGGTGGCGAGCCGCCAATTCGATGGTTTCTCCAGCTCCGATCAGCAAGGCGGTCTGCTCGCTGAGCTTGTCAAAAATTTGCTGTGCCAATTGGACTGCTGCAAAAGCGACCGAGACCGGGCTGGAACCGATGGCGGTATCGGTGCGGACTTTTTTGGCGGCTGAAAACGTGTGCTGAAATAATTTGCCTAACTGTTTACCTAAAGTTCCAGCTTCATAAGCGGTCTGGTAGGCCGTTTTCATTTGACCGAGAATTTGTGGTTCGCCTAGTATCATTGAATCCAGGCCGCATGCTACCCGAAACATGTGTCGAATTAACTGACTATCAGTATGGCAGTAAAGGTAGGGTGTAAATTCAGCAGGATTAATGTTTCTGCTTTTGGCAACCCAATCAATCAGGGTCTGTTTGTTTGCCGTGGTTGATTTGCAGTAAAACTCGGTTCGGTTACAGGTTGAAAGAATCGCGGCTTCACTGATGTCTTTCAGCTTCCATAGCTCCAATAGTGATGATCCCAGGATTTCGGCAGGGAATGCCAGGCGCTCCCGGATGGAAACCGGCGCGGTATTGTAATTAATCCCTACTGCAAGAAGTGTCATGGTGTTGATGGTTAAGAGTTAGTATATTTTATAACATTATAATAATATTTTTATACAGTGATCTTTTTATCCTGACGCTGACTTGGGCGGACAGGAACTTTGCTTTAGCCAGCGCGTCCACAGCTTTACAAGTTTACTGAGAGCCGATGGCGTTTAGGAAAATTCAAAGTATATTATGTGGATGTATTCTAAGAAATATAATAGCTTTATCCAAATGGAATAAATCAGCTGTCCGAATCAACTGGTTTTTCTGATAATCTATAGCTTATATGTATTGAGTGATAAATAGGACGATTGCGTGGTAATTTTTAGATTGTTTTCAGTGCTAACTCTGGTCTTGCTTAATGGTTGCGCCGCACCCGCTAAACAAAATGCGCAGGAAGAATTCGTTAAGCCGGTCAGAATATCCCAGGTAAAGGGAGAGGGTCAGTCTAGCGATACAAAAACGGATATCGATCCTGACGTGCTGTATATGTTGTTGACGGCAGAGCTTGCGGGGCAAAGAGGGCAGTACGAGATTGCGCTGGAAGGCTATATGGAGGCCGCCAAGCGGGTCCAGGATCCGCGGTTTGCTGAAAGAGCTGCAAAGATTGCTATGTACATGAAAGATAGTGATAAAACGAAGGAGGCCATTTCCTTATGGCTGGCTCAGGATCCTGACAATATGACTGCCAGAAAAATTGCTGCATTATCAGCTTTAAGGTCAGGTGATAAACAAGCTGCTATTGAGCATTTGGATAAATTGCTGATTATTGACCCTGCCGGTTTTGAGAGTTCCATGCTGGAATTGGGGTCTGTGCTGGAAAAAGAGAATAAGGTTGCCTTTCAGTACGATGTGTTGGATTCATTGGTTTTGCGGCATCAGGACCAAGCTGTAATTTATTTTGTACAATCATTATTAGCTATGCAAATGAAAAATAGTGATCTGGCTGAAATGAAGATACAGCAGGCCTTAGATGTACAGCCAGACTGGGATAAGGCACAGATATTTCAGGCCCAGATAGCCGTGTTTTCAGGTGAATTAAATAAAGCGGTTGCGCTTTTGGAGAAGGCTTCCGCTAAATATCCGGAAAACAACAAAATTAAAAAGCTGTTGGCTCAGGTTCTGATTAAAGAGGCAAAATACGAAGAGGCGGGAGATGTTTATCAAGCTGTGATCGCGGCAAATCCAAAAGATGCTGAAAGCCAGTTTGCCTTGGCATTGATAAATTTGCAATTGGACAGAGAGAGTAAGGCTGAGGAGATTTTCAAAAAACTAGTGGACCAGCCTGAGTGGCACTCTCAAGCTAGTTTCTATTTGGGAAAAATGGAAGAAAAGCGCGGGAATACCGAAAAGGCGCTGGCTTGGTTTGATAAAGTAAAGGATGGGCCGTTTGTCTTTGAGGCGGCAATTTCTGCAATTTCATTGCTAGCAAAAGATAATCAATTTGATGAAGCGAGCTCTCGATTAGATGTGTTGCAGAGTCAATTTCCAAAGCAAAAGCTACGCCTCATTCTTATACAGGCAGAGCTGTACAGTCAGCAAAAGCGTTATGAGCAAGCATTTAATTTGTTAACTGATGCATTGGCGATTATGCCTGATCAGAAAGAATTGTTATATAGCCGGGCATTGATGGCTGAGCGGCTCAATCAATTAGAAATATTAGAGGCCGATCTAAAGAAAATATTAAGCGAAGATCCTGATAATGCAGAAGCGCTAAATGCTTTGGGATATACCCTGGTGGAGAAAACTGATCGTTATGCAGAAGCGGAGAAATATCTGGAGCAAGCGCTCAGGCTGAAGCCTGATGAAGCAGTGATCATGGATAGCTATGGGTGGTTGAAGTTCAAGCAGGGAGATGTCAAGCAAGCTTTGCTTTATCTTCAGCAGGCATACGACAAGCAGCAGGAGGGCGAGATAGCTGCGCATCTTGCTGAAGTTTTATGGTTTATGAATAGAAAGGTTGAGGCCAGGAAAATATTTACTAAAGCAATTAAAGATGCACCCAAAGATGAAAGTCTATTGGATTTTCAAAAAAGAATATTAAATGCTGCGGAATAATCGTGTCATATTTTAAGGGAAAACTGCTTGTTTTCAGTTGTCTGGTTTTGCTGATGCCGTCCTGTACGGTTGTGCCTGTCGAGCCTGGTGCATATTATTCAAGAGCTGCAAAAGCACATCTTTATGAGCTAAAGCAATGGGCATTTGATGGGCGGTTGGCGGTATCCGGGGTGAATGATTCTTGGTCGGCAAATATAAGTTGGGTGCACGCTCCGGGCGAGGATAAGATAAGGTTATCTGGGCCTTTAGGGCAGGGCGCCATGTATATTCGGTTACTAGATGACTTCGTTATTTTAGATCGTGGTGATGGTAAGGTGGAATCTTCGGCGCATTCGGAAGAGTTTATTAATCAACAGTTGGGCATGTTTGTGCCTGTGCATTCATTGCGTTATTGGGTGGTTGGTTTGCCCGAGCCTTCCAGAAAATTTGAGGAGACCGGTAATGGTTTTAAGCAGGCAGGTTGGCAAAGTGAATATAAAGAAATGCAGCGTGCCAGCGATGAAATTATGCCGCGCAAAATTACAATAACGAATAATCAGGTCAAGTTAAAGTTAATCGTAGATCAATGGAATTTAAATGACGCAAAAGCAAAGTAGTCAGTCCGCATGGGCGGAGAGATGGCCTGCGCCGGCAAAAATCAATTTAATGTTGAGAATTATTGGTCAAAGAGATGATGGATATCATTTATTGCAGACCGTGTTTCAGTTTGTGGATTTATGCGATTGGATAACATTTCATTCAGTTGATAACGAACGAGTGAGTTTGTATAAAGCGATCCCCGGTGTTCCAGAAGAAGATGATTTAACGATTAGAGCGGCCAATCTGCTAAAAGCAGAAACCGGGTATGCTCGTGGAGTATGCATTCAAGTAGAAAAAAATTTGCCTATGGGGGGTGGCCTGGGTGGTGGCAGTTCTGATGCGGCTACTACTTTAATTGTACTGAATGAGTTGTGGGGACTAAGGTTACCGGCTGACAAATTAATGAAATTAGGGTTGTCCTTGGGTGCGGACGTGCCAGCGTTTTTGTATGGATATTCTTCATGGGCGGAAGGGGTTGGTGAAAGGCTTGAAAAAATAAATATCCCAGAACAATGGGTTGTTATTATTAAACCTGATTGTCATGTGAATACAAAAGAAATATTTTTGGCAAAAGATTTGACACGGAATAGCAAATCGATCACAATAAACGACTTTATAGCAGGTCAGCACCAAAATGATTGTCTTGATGCTGTCCGTAAGCGTTACCAGTCTGTTAAAGATGCTTTGGTTGATTTGTCTAGATATTCTGAGGCAAGGCTAACCGGGACGGGGGCTTGTGTTTTTGCACTGTTTGATTCGGAAATTGCTGCGATCAGTGCCTGTGATTCTCTTCGAGATAAGTGGCAGGTCTATCTGGCTAAAGGGGTCAATGAGTCGCCTTTGTTTTCAAAGCTGAAGTTTGGTAAGTATATATCTTGATTATTGGGCCGTCGCCAAGCGGTAAGGCACGGGGTTTTGATCTCCGCATACCAAGGTTCGAATCCTTGCGGCCCAGCCATTTACCTCCGCTAAGTTAAATTTCAGTTTGGGAGTGCTTGAATGAGTGACACCTCTATGATGGTGTTTTCTGGAAATGCTAACCTGGCTTTGTCTGAAGGGATAGTTAGAAAGCTCAATATGCGCCTCGGCATGGCTACCGTCGGTAGATTTAGCGACGGTGAGGTTGCGGTAGAGATAGAGGAAAATGTCCGTGGTAAAGATGTTTTCGTCATTCAGCCCACCTGTTCTCCTACCAATGAAAACTTAATGGAATTGCTAGTGATGATTGATGCGCTCAAGAGAGCGTCCGCATCACGGATTACCGCTGTCATGCCTTATTATGGCTATGCACGGCAGGATAGGAGGTCTCGGTCAGCGCGAGTGCCTATTAGTGCTAAGCTGGTTGCTAAAATGATTGAGCAGGCGGGTGCAAGTAGGGTATTGACTGTTGATTTGCACGCTGACCAGATTCAGGGTTTTTTTGATATACCAGTTGATAACGTATATTCATCGCCTATTCTCCTTGGTGATGTTTGGCGGCAGAAGTATAAGGACTTGATTGTGGTCTCGCCGGATGTGGGTGGCGTGGTTAGGGCGCGTGCGCTGGCTAAGCGACTGGATGATGCGGATTTAGCAATTATTGATAAACGCAGACCAAAAGCTAATGTTGCGGAGGTTATGCATATTATCGGTGATGTTAATGGGCGCACTTGTGTCTTGATTGATGATTTGGTTGATACTGCAGGGACTCTGTGTCATGCGGCGGATGCACTGAAAAAGCATGGGGCAATAAAAGTGGTTGCTTACTGTACGCATGCGGTTCTTTCTGGGAAGGCTATGAAAAATCTCTATGGTTCAGAGCTTGATGAGTTGGTGGTTACTGATACTATACCATTGAGTGAAGAGGCTGTTAGCCTGGGAAAGATAAGGCAGTTGAGTGTTGCTGAGATGTTGGCTGAAACTATTAGGCGCATAGCGGTGGGTGAGTCAGTCAGTTCGCTTTATGTAGATTGATATAATTTTTTTGTGCTTGAGAAGGCGCGGAGTTGAGAGGAAAAATGTCTAACGTATTTGAGTTTGTTGCCGAAAGTCGTAAGCAGTCAGGTAAAAACGCAGCTAGAAGCGTGCGTCGTCAAGGTAATGTGCCTGCGGTAATATACGGTGGGCATGGTGAGCCTCAAATGTTGGTGTTGAGTCATAATGAGGTTGTCAAGCATCTTGCTCATGAGGCGGTTTATTCACATGTTCTTGATGTTACAATCGATGGAAAGAAAGAGAAGGCTATTTTAAAAGGTGTTCAGCGTCATCCTGCTAAAGTTCAGGTTTTGCACTTGGATTTTATGCGTGTCAGCATGTCGGAATCTCTAAAGGTGCATGTTCCTTTGCATTTTATCAACGAAGATACTTCCGTTGGTGGAAAGAAGGGCGGGGTTGCTACTCATTCAATGGTTGACGTGGAAGTGTCATGCTTACCTGCGGCTCTGCCAGAGTATATTGAGGTGAATCTGGCAAATTTAGATATTGGCGAGTCGGTTCATCTTTCTGATCTGGTTTTGCCGGCAGGTGTGGAAATTATTGCGTTGGCGCAAGGTCCGGAGCACGATCTTCCTGTTGTATCGATGATGGCTTCAAAAACCAGTAAGGAAGAAGAAGTTTCTGAAGAGGCTTCAGAATAAGAAAGTGATTAAGCTTATAGTTGGCCTGGGAAATCCGGGGCGGCAATACGAAAAAACCCGGCATAATGCTGGGTTTTTGTTTTTAGATGTTCTGGCTTCTGAGTTGGGGTGTGTTTGGTTAAATGAACCTAGGTTTCAGGGGATGTTTTCAGAGGCTCTTATTGCTGCTGAAAAGGTAATGCTTTTAAAGCCGGGTGTCTTTATGAATCTTAGCGGACAATCTGTAGGTAAGGTTGCGCGGTATTATAAGTTGGCTGCAGAAGAGATTCTGGTTGTTCATGATGAGTTAGACTTGAGCGCTGGTATTGTTAGGCTTAAGGCTGGTGGTGGTCATGGTGGTCATAATGGGTTAAAAGATATTATGGCTCATCTGGGCTCGAAAGATTTTTATCGATTGAGAATAGGCATTGGTCGTCCTGTAGTTGGATGCGCTGTTGTTGACTATGTGTTGTCAGTCCCCTCAAAAAATGAATGGGGATTAATTAAATCTGCAATTGATTTAAGCATTGATTATGTAGATAAACTGGTCGTTGGCGATATGGCGACAGTAATGAATGGTTTGCATTCATAAGTAATAAACTTAAATAAATAGTTGACAGATTATCTTTCTTGCAAGATAATAATCAGCTTATCCGATATCGGAGGGGTTCCCGAGCGGCCAAAGGGATCAGACTGTAAATCTGCCGGTTCTACCTTCGGAGGTTCGAATCCTCCCCCCTCCACCATCTATTTATAAGAAATCTGCGGGTGTAGTTCAATGGTAGAACTCCAGCCTTCCAAGCTGATCACGTGGGTTCGATTCCCATCACCCGCTCCAAATTTTCTGTGACAGGCCCATATAGCTCAGTAGGTAGAGCACTTCCTTGGTAAGGAAGAGGTCACCGGTTCAAATCCGGTTATGGGCTCCAGTTGTAGTGTTGATTGTTAAAGGTGTATTTAATGGCTAAAGAAAAATTTTCACGTAGCAAGCCACATGTAAACGTAGGCACCATCGGTCACGTTGATCATGGCAAAACCACACTGACAGCAGCCTTGACTAAAGTAATGGCTGAATTGCAAGGTGGAGAAGTCAAAGCCTTTGATCAGATTGATAATGCACCTGAAGAAAGAGCGCGTGGTATTACTATTGCCACTTCGCACGTAGAATATGAATCAGCTACGCGACACTATGCGCATGTGGATTGTCCGGGCCATGCTGACTATGTGAAGAATATGATTACCGGTGCAGCGCAAATGGATGGCGCTATTCTGGTTTGTTCGGCTGCAGACGGTCCCATGCCGCAAACCAGAGAGCACATTCTGTTGTCCAGACAGGTTGGCGTGCCTTACATCGTGGTCTTCCTGAACAAGGCGGACATGGTTGATGATGCGGAGTTGATTGAACTGGTTGAAATGGAAATCAGGGAATTGCTGGATATGTATGAGTTCCCTGGCGATGATACACCGATTATCGTAGGTTCTGCATTAAAAGCCTTGGAAGGTGATGCCAGTGAAATTGGTGTGCCCTCGGTTATTAAATTGGTGGAAGCGCTGGATAGCTATATTCCTGAGCCGGAAAGAGCGGTAGATGGTGCGTTTCTGATGCCGATCGAAGATGTATTCTCAATTTCAGGTCGGGGTACGGTAGTAACCGGTCGTGTTGAGCGTGGCATTATCAAAGTAGGGCAGGAAGTTGAAATTGTCGGTATCAGACCGACCGTTACCACGACCTGTACCGGTGTTGAGATGTTCCGTAAATTGCTGGATCAAGGGCAGGCGGGTGATAACGTCGGTGTGTTGTTAAGAGGCACAAAAAGAGATGAAGTGGAGCGGGGGCAGGTGTTGGCGCATAAAGGCACCATCAAGCCACATTCGCACTTCAATGCAGAAATTTACGTTCTGTCCAAAGATGAGGGCGGTCGCCATACGCCATTTTTTAATGGATACCGTCCACAGTTCTATTTCAGAACCACGGATGTGACTGGGGCGGTTACGTTGCCAGAAGGTGTGGAAATGGTCATGCCTGGCGATAACATCGCTGTTGAAGTGAAACTGATTTCACCAATTGCGATGGAGGAAGGTTTGCGTTTCGCTATTCGTGAAGGCGGGCGTACCGTAGGTGCGGGCGTCGTTTCATCAATAGTTGAATAATATTTCAAATTAGTATAATATTGCGGCTTGTGTAAATTTTCTCTGAATTAGGTCAGTAGCTCAATTGGTAGAGTAGCGGTCTCCAAAACCGCGGGTTGGGGGTTCGAGACCCTCCTGGCCTGCCATTCAGGTTAAAACATATCAATATATTCATTTCCATAATTAAGTAATACATGAATACTCAGGCAGAAGCAACGACGTCAGTCCTTGATGTTGTTAAGCAGGTCTTATCCGTCGTCTTTGTGGCTGCTGGGGTGGCTGCATTCTATTATTTCTCGGAGATTCAGCTCTTGTATAGAGTGTTGGGTCTGCTAGCCGTAGTGGTAATAGTGTTGGGCATCATGCTTACTACTGATGCTGGGCGAAACGTTTGGGCATTCGTGCTGGAATCCAAGCAAGAAGTCAGAAAGGTTGTGTGGCCTACTCGCGAAGAAACAATGCGCACTACCTTGTTGGTATTTGCGATGGTATTTATTGTGGGCTTGATTTTGTGGTTGCTGGACATGTTCCTGTTTTGGGGTGTGCGTCTTTTAACTGGTCAAGGGGGATAGGATGGCACTTCGCTGGTATGTTGTGCATGCATACTCAAACTTTGAAAATAAAGTTAAGCAAGCATTAGAAGAGCGAATAAAAAGGGAAGGCTTGGAGCAGTATTTTGGAAAGATTCTAGTGCCCACCGAAGAGGTGGTGGAAATGCGGATGGGTCAGCAGCGTAAAAGTGAAAGAAAATTTTTCCCTGGATACGTTCTTGTTCAGATGGAGTTGACTGATGAAACTTGGCATTTGGTGAGAGACGTTCCGAGAGTGCTGGGATTTATTGGGGGGACCTCAGATCGACCGGCTCCTATCTCAGAGAGAGAAGCTATGTCTATACTCAACAGAGTTGAAGAAGGCGTAAATAAACCACGACCTAAGATTCTGTTTGAGGTTGGTGAAGTGATTAGGGTAATCGACGGGCCATTTAAGGATTTTAATGGTGTGGTTGAAGAAGTTAATTACGAAAAAAGCAAATTAAAGATATCGGTGCTCATTTTTGGTCGCTCAACGTCTGTTGAACTTGATTTTGGGCAAGTTGAAAAAACCTAATTGCTAGTCGGCGGTTAGTATCTACAAAATCCCTGTCTGAATAAGGCAGGGATTTTTGTGTCTAGGGGAGCTGGAAAGCGTCTGAACCCATATTGGAGTAAAAAATGGCAAAAAAGATTACGGCTTATATTAAGTTACAGGTAAAAGCAGGTGAAGCAAATCCGAGTCCACCAGTAGGTCCTGCTTTAGGTCAACGTGGTGTCAATATTATGGAGTTTTGTAAAGCGTTTAATGCTAAGACTCAGGATACAGAGAAAGGTTTGCCTTTGCCTGTTGTTATCACGGTTTATAGCGATCGCAGTTTTACATTCATCACAAAAACTCCTCCAGCATCAATTCTGTTGAAAAAATTAACGGGTATAAAAAGTGGAAGTAGCAATCCAAACACCAAAAAGGTTGGAACAGTAACTCGTGCGCAATTGGAAGAAATTGCTAAAACGAAAATGGAAGACTTGAATGCTGCAAACCTGGAAGCAGCAGTAAAAACAATTGCTGGCAGCGCGCGTAGCATGGGTCTGACAGTGGAGGGACTGTAATGGCTAAGTTGTCGAAAAAAGCGAAACTGATTAAATCAAAAGTTGATAGGACAAAACAGTATTCCATCGTTGAAGCTGTTCAGTTGCTGAAAGAATTAGGTACAGCCAAATTTAATGAAGCTGTTGATGTGAGTGTTAATTTAGGTGTGGATCCACGCAAGTCAGACCAAAATGTTCGTGGAGCAACTGTTTTGCCTAATGGTACGGGAAAAACCGTAAGAGTTGCGGTATTTACTCAAGGTCCTAATGCTGATGCGGCAAGAGAAGCAGGTGCTGATATCGTCGGTATGGATGATCTAGGTGACTTGGTTAAAAAAGGCGAAATGAATTTTGACGTAGTTATTGCATCTCCTGATGCGATGCGTGTGGTTGGTCAATTAGGTCAAATTCTAGGCCCAAGAGGCTTAATGCCTAATCCTAAGGTTGGAACTGTTACTCCTGATGTTGCGACTGCGGTAAAAAATGCAAAATCAGGTCAAGTGCGTTACCGTACTGATAAATCCGGTATTATTCACTGTACTTTGGGGAAAGTGTCTTTCAATGCTGATGCGATTCAAGGTAACTTGGAAGCGCTAATCTCTGATTTGAAAAAAGCTAAACCAACAGCGGCTAAAGGTGTTTACATTAAGAAAATAACTTTATCTTCAACCATGGGGCCTGGTTTGTGGCTGGACCAAAGCAGCATTAATATGTAAAAGACTTTGGGTTGCCGTTTTATCGGTGACCGTCAAAGACCGCAGGTGTTGTAAAACTTAATTTTCCTGCGTAGACGGAAGCTGGAACCTAAAACTGGGGAAAGGGACCGTAAGGGGCATCCGCCTGGATGTGTTTTATTATTTCTGGAATTATTCCAGAACTTACCGGAGGTAAGCTGTGGCACTAAATTTAGATAGCAAAAAAGCTGTCGTAGAAGAAGTTGCTGAGATCGCTGCTAAAGCGCATTCCGCAGTAGCAGCAGAATATCGTGGTTTAACAGTTACGGAGTTGACCGAACTGCGTAAAACTGCGAGAGAAACAGGTGTTTATCTGCGTGTGGTAAAAAATACACTGGCAAAACGAGCCGTAGCCGGAACTGATTTTGAATGTATGCAAGATGGCATGGTAGGTCCTTTATTGCTTGCATTTTCAATGGAAGATCCAGGTTGTGCTGCGCGTCTGATCAGTGATTTTGCCAAAACTCACGATAAGTTGATCACTAAGGTTGTGGCTATTAATGGCCAGTCTTATGGTGCATCCGAGTTGGCACGGTTGGCAAGTATGCCGACACGAGATCAGGCTATTGCAATGCTTATGTCTGTAATGAAAGCACCGGTCGGAAAACTTGTTCGTACTTTGGCTGCGGTCAGAGACCAGAAAGAAGCAGCATAAGCTTATTTAAACCAGTTAAAAATTATTGTATTAGAGGAATACTAAATGGCAGTTTCACACGAAGACATCTTGGACGCAGTTTCCAACATGACTATTATGGAAATCGTTGATTTAATTTCAGCGATGGAAGACAAATTCGGCGTAACAGCAGCAGTTGCAGTTGCTGCAGCGCCAGCTGCTGCTGGCGGAGCTGTAGCTGAAGAGCAAACTGAATTTGATGTGATCATGACCGGTTTCGGTGATAACAAAGTTGCTGTTATTAAAGCAGTACGAGGCATCACCGGTTTAGGACTAAAAGAAGCTAAGGACGCTGTGGAAGGCGCTCCAACCACTCTGAAAGAAGGCGTTTCTAAAGCCGAAGCTGATGATTTCAAAAAACAGCTTGAAGAAGCGGGCGCTACTGTCGAAATCAAATAAGATTTTGACTCAAAAAATACAAGGCTCATGCCTTTTAAGTATGGCTGGTGACAATTTTGTCGCCGGCCTTTTACTGTTTGCAATAAATGCACAGTAGAAAATTATTCATGACGAAAAGGTTTGGAAGCGATATGTCCTACTCTTTTACCGAAAAAAAGCGTATTCGAAATAACTTTGGGAAAGGTACTGAGGTACTTGAAGTTCCCTATCTTTTGGCAACTCAAATCAATTCCTATGCAGGCTTTTTGCAATCGGGTGTAGCACCTGAAAAGCGTGCCAATATTGGGTTGCATGCGGCATTTTCCAGCGTGTTTCCTATTGAAAGCCATTCCGGATATGCGGTGCTGGAATATGTAAGATATAGATTGGGAGAGCCCACTTTTGATGTAAGAGAGTGTCAACAACGGGGAGCGACTTATGCCGCTCCTTTAAGAGTATTAGTGCGTCTAGTTATTTACGATAAAGATGCTCCTGCTAATGCTAAGGTTGTGAAAGATATCAGAGAGCAGGAAGTCTACATGGGCGAATTGCCTTTGATGACAGATAATGGAACATTTGTGATTAATGGAACGGAACGGGTTATTGTTTCCCAATTACATCGTTCGCCGGGTGTTTTCTTTGATCATGACAAAGGAAAGACGCATTCGTCTGGAAAATTATTATTTAATGCTCGCGTTATCCCTTATCGCGGCTCTTGGTTGGATTTCGAGTTTGATCATAAAGACTGCGTTTATGTACGGATTGACAGACGCAGAAAAATCCCCGCCACTATTTTGCTTAGAGGATTAGGTTTCAATAATGAAGAAATGATCAACATCTTCTATGAAACCAATAAATTTACCTTCGGTAGCGGAAAATGCTTATTCCACATTATACCTGAAAGGATGCGTGGTGAAATCGCTTCGTTTGATATTAAGCACAATGGGCAGGTATTAGTAGAAGAAGGCCGCCGCATCACAGCAAAACATATTCGCGAAATGAATAAAGTCGGCTTGTCGGAAGTTGAAGTGCCTAAGGATTATCTGGTAGGTAAGATACTTGCTAATAATCTGATTGATCAAGCGACTGGTGAGTTAATAGCTAACGTTAATGACGAGCTTACAATAGATTTAATAGAACGAATCATTGACAGTAGTATCACTGAAATTAATACTCTGTTTGTTAATGATTTGGATAAAGGTCCGTACATCTCTAATGCCATGAGACTGGATGTGACTACCAATACACTGGAAGCACTGGTTGAAATATACCGGATGATGCGACCTGGTGAGCCGCCGACAAAAGAAGCCGCAGAAAACCTGTTCCAAAACCTGTTTTTTACCGATGAAAGATATGATTTATCTACTGTCGGCCGCATGAAGTTTAATCGACGTTTAGGACGGGAAGAAACTACAGGACCGGGCACTTTAACGAAAGAAGATATTATTGATGTTCTCAAAGAATTAATTGATATTCGTAATGGTAACGGTAACGTCGACGATATTGATCACTTAGGTAACAGACGTGTCCGCTCTGTTGGCGAAATGATCGAAAACCAGTTCCGTGTCGGTTTAGTCAGAGTTGAAAGAGCGGTAAAAGAACGCTTGACCTTGGCCGACTCTGAAGGATTGATGCCGCAGGAAATTATTAATGCCAAACCTGTTTCGGCGGCAGTAAAAGAATTCTTTGGATCCAGCCAGTTGTCACAGTTCATGGATCAGAACAATCCATTATCACAAGTGACTCATAAACGCCGGGTGTCTGCATTAGGGCCAGGTGGTTTAGCAAGAGAGCGTGCCGGATTTGAGGTTCGTGACGTACACACTACTCATTATGGTCGTGTTTGTCCTATTGAGACTCCGGAAGGTCCAAATATTGGTTTGATCAACTCATTATCCGTCTATGCTCGAACTAACGATTATGGTTTTCTGGAGACGCCATATAGAAAAGTAATCGACGGCAGAGTGACCGATCAAGTCGATTATCTATCAGCAATTGAGGAAGGTGAGTTCGTTATTGCTCAGGCCAGTGTTGCTGTCGATGAAACAGGCAAACTGGTAGAAGGTTTGGTGTCATGCCGATATAAAGACGAATTTACTTTGGCAATGTCTGATACTGTGCAATATATGGATGTCTCGTCAAAACAGATCGTATCGGTTGCAGCTTCCATTATTCCTTTCCTTGAGCATGATGATGCTAACCGTGCGTTAATGGGATCTAATATGCAACGTCAAGCTGTTCCTACACTAAGAGCGGAGAAACCATTAGTGGGAACGGGCATGGAGAGAACAGTTGCAAAGGATTCTGGTGTAACTGTTGTTGCCGCACGTGGAGGTAGTATTGAAGCGGTTGATGCCGCTCGAATCGTGGTACGTGTAAATGATACGGAAACAGAAACGGGCGCCTCAGGTGTGGATATTTATAATCTGACTAAATACACCCGGTCAAATCAGAATACCTGTATTAATCAAAAACCATTAGTAAAACCAGGTGATGTTGTTAATGCTGGAGATATTCTGGCGGATGGGCCATCTACCGATATCGGGGAGCTGGCTTTAGGACAGAATATGTTAGTTGCCTTTATGCCATGGAATGGGTACAACTTCGAAGATTCGATTCTGGTTTCTGAACGAGTGGTGAGAGAAGATCGCTTTACCACAATTCATATCGAAGAGAAAACCTGCGTCGCGCGTGATACCAAGCATAGTCCGGAAGAGATCACTGCAGATATTCCAAATGTCAGCGAAGAGGCTCTGTCAAAACTTGATGAGTCCGGCATTGTTTACGTAGGAGCCGAAGTAAAAGGTGGTGATATTCTGGTGGGAAAGGTAACTCCAAAAGGAGAAACCCAATTGACACCGGAAGAAAAACTATTGCGCGCAATTTTCGGTGAGAAAGCGGCGGATGTAAAGGATACATCATTGCGTGTTCCGGGCAGTATTGAAGGGACGGTAATTGATGTACAGGTGTTTACGCGTGATGGAGTGAAAAAAGACAAGCGAGCTCTCGATATTGAAGACGCAGAAATCAAGCGTTACAGAAAAGATCTTGACGATCAGCTCAAGATTCTAGAAGGGGATATTTTTGCTCGTGTGGCTAAGTTATTGATCGGTAAGACTGCTCAATCTGGACCAGCTCAATTGAAAGCAGGTACAGAAATAACCCAGTCTTATTTGAATGGTCTAAAACATTCAGATTGGTTAAAAATCCGAATGAAAGATGAAGATATCAATCTTCAACTAGAAGCCGTGGCCGAGCAAATTGAGCAGCAAAGGAAAGCCTTTGATGAAAAATTTGAAATCAAGCGTAAAAAAATCACAATGGGTGATGATTTGGCGCCTGGCGTTCTAAAAATGGTTAAGGTCTACTTGGCGGTTAAAAGACGTATTCAGCCTGGGGACAAAATGGCAGGACGACATGGAAATAAAGGGGTTATTTCCATGATCAGACCAATTGAAGATATGCCTTATACAGCTGATGGCAATCCGGTCGACATCGTGTTGAACCCGTTGGGTGTGCCATCGCGGATGAATGTCGGGCAGGTGCTTGAAACGCATTTAGGTTGGGCTGCGAAAGGCTTAGGCATCAAAATAGGTAAAATGCTCGAAGCAAAGGCAAAAGTTGCTGAAATCAGAGGATATTTGGATAAAATTTATAATAGTAGTGGTCGTAGAGAGGATCTGGATTCGTTTACCGATCGAGAAATCCTGGAAATGGCGGCTAATCTGGTTGACGGCGTGCCTATGGCGACTCCTGTATTCGATGGTGCGACTGAGGAAGAGATTCGTACGATGTTGAGACTCGCGGACTTGCCGGAAGACGGACAGACCGTGCTTTATGATGGCCTGACTGGCGAACCGTTTGAGCGGAAAGTAACGGTTGGCTATATGTATATGTTAAAACTGAATCATTTGGTTGATGACAAAATGCATGCCCGATCAACAGGGCCTTATAGTCTCGTTACCCAACAACCATTAGGAGGAAAGGCACAATTTGGTGGTCAACGTTTCGGTGAGATGGAGGTCTGGGCACTGGAAGCTTATGGTGCAGCTTATACATTGCAAGAAATGCTCACGGTTAAATCTGACGATGTAACAGGTCGGACTCGAATGTATAAAAATATTGTCGACGGTGATCATAAAATGGAAGCCGGTATGCCGGAATCATTTAATGTTTTAATTAAAGAAATCCGCTCATTGGCTGTCAATATAGAATTAGAGCGAGATTAATAGCCCCGACTCTTAATTGAAAATATCTGATAGCCTGTTCTGGGGTAAACCAGAAAGTATTTAAAGAGGACATACTCTTGAAAGATTTAATGAATTTCTTAAAGCGTCAAGGCCGCGCCGATGATTTTGATGCAATCCGAATTGGTCTAGCGTCACCGGACATGATTCGTTCCTGGTCTTATGGCGAAGTAAAAAAGCCGGAAACAATTAACTATCGCACGTTTAAGCCTGAGCGCGATGGTTTATTTTGTGCAAAAATTTTTGGTCCCGTCAGTGACTATGAGTGTTTATGTGGCAAATATAAAAGACTGAAGCATCGCGGTGTTATTTGTGAAAAATGTGGCGTTGAGGTAACGCTGTCAAAAGTACGCCGTGAAAGAATGGGGCACATCGATTTGGCCAGTCCTGTCGCGCATATCTGGTTTTTAAAATCATTGCCTTCCAGAATAGCGTTGCTATTGGATATGACGCTACGTGAGATAGAGCGTGTGTTATATTTTGAGTCATTTGTTGTTTTAGACCCTGGTATGACGCCTTTAGATAAAGGGCAGTTGCTTACCGATGATGAGTATCTGGATGCGGTTGAATTGCATGGGGATGATTTTGTCGCAAAAATGGGTGCTGAAGCGATTTATGATTTATTAAAAGCGATTGATTTAAAAGAAGAAGTTAATATTCTTCGCGAAGAGATTAATTCGACAAATTCAGAAACGAAAATTAAAAAGTACTCTAAGCGCTTGAAAGTGATAGATGCTTTATTGAGTTCAAGTAATCGCCCGGAATGGATGATTATGCAGGTGTTGCCAGTATTGCCACCGGAATTGCGTCCATTGGTGCCACTAGACGGCGGCCGCTTCGCTACTTCGGATTTAAATGATTTATATCGACGCGTAATTAATAGAAACAATCGTTTAAATCGATTGTTGGATTTAAATGCGCCAGATATTATCGTCCGTAATGAAAAACGGATGCTACAAGAATCTGTTGATGCGTTGTTGGATAACGGTCGGCGCGGTCGGGCCATTACAGGTACAAACAGAAGGCCTCTCAAATCATTGGCTGATATGATTAAAGGCAAGCAGGGGCGTTTCAGGCAAAACCTGCTGGGTAAGCGTGTCGATTATTCGGGTCGTTCAGTCATAGTCGTGGGGCCAACACTAAGGCTGCATCAATGTGGGCTGCCGAAAAAAATGGCACTGGAATTATTTAAGCCGTTTATTTTCAGTAAATTACAGTTCAGAGGTCTTGCTACAACTATTAAAGCGGCCAAGAAGATGGTTGAGCGCGAGGGTACGGAAGTTTGGGATATTCTCGAGGAAGTTATTCGGGAACATCCAATTTTGCTGAACCGTGCTCCTACGTTGCATAGGCTTGGAATACAGGCATTTGAGCCTACTTTGATTGAAGGTAAGGCAATTCAGTTACATCCACTAGTCTGTAGCGCGTTTAATGCTGACTTTGATGGCGACCAAATGGCTGTGCATATTCCTTTGTCGGTAGAAGCGCAACTGGAAGCTCGAACATTAATGATGGCAACTAATAATATATTGTCGCCCGCTAACGGTGAACCTGTCATCAATCCATCCCAAGACGTGGTATTAGGGCTGTACTATATCAGTCGTGAAAAAATTAATGCGAAAGGTGACGGTAGCATATTTGGTAGTGTTAGTGAAATTCATAAAGCCCTGCTCGCTAAAACAGTTGAATTGCAATCTAAAATTCAATTGCGTGTCACAGAGAAAGTTGCAAATGAGAAAGGCGAGCTCGAAGATAAAACGCATCGGGTTGAAACAACTGTGGGTCGTGCGTTAATTTGGGAGATAGTCCCGGATCGCATGCCATATGAATTGGTTAATTGCGATATGACAAAAAAGAACATATCACGGTTAATCAATTACAGTTATCGCTTTTTAGGAAATAAAGATACGGTTGTGCTCGCTGACCAGCTCATGTATCTGGGTTTTAGGTACGCAACGATCTCTGGCGTATCTTTTGGTATTGAAGATATGGCGATACCAGCAAAAAAAGTCGATATTATTAAAATTGCAGATGCTGAAGTAAATGAAATTCAAAGCCAATATTCTTCGGGTTTAGTAACCGATGGTGAACGCTACAACAAAGTTGTTGATATTTGGTCGCGCGCCAATGATCAAGTTGCTAAAGTTATGATGGATGGATTGGGTGAAGAGTCTGTTATTGATGCTGAAGGTAAGACGGTAAAGCAAAAATCATTTAACTCTATCTTTATGATGGCAGAATCTGGTGCTCGAGGTTCCGCGGCCCAGATCAGGCAGTTAGCGGGAATGCGTGGGTTGATGGCTAAGCCTGACGGTTCTATTATCGAAACCCCTATTACGGCTAACTTTAGAGAGGGTTTGGACGTATTGCAGTACTTCATTTCTACTCACGGTGCTCGTAAAGGCTTGGCTGATACGGCGCTAAAAACTGCAAACTCCGGGTATTTAACACGCAGACTGGTGGACGTGGCTCAAGATTTGGTAATCACCAGTGATGATTGCGGCACTTCCGATGGATTGATTATGACTCCAATTATTGAGGGAGGAGATGTGGTCGAGCCATTGTCAGAGCGTGTATTGGGTCGAGTAGTAGTCAATGACGTTATGGATGCCAGCGGCGAAAAAGTCGTGGCACCTAAAGGTACGTTATTAGATGAACATTGGGTTTCCGTTTTGGAAGAGCACAGTATTGATCAGGTTTTGGTCAGATCAATTATTACTTGTGAAAACAGGTACGGTGTTTGTGCTGCCTGTTATGGACGTGACTTAGGCCGTGGTCATTTAGTCAATATTGGAGAAGCGGTAGGTGTGATCGCTGCACAATCGATTGGTGAGCCGGGAACTCAGTTGACCATGCGTACTTTCCATATTGGAGGTGCGGCATCAAGATCCGCCGCTATCAGCAATGTTCAGGTCAAATCTGCAGGAACGGTTCGGCTTAGTAACTTGAAATCCGTGGTAAATCGTGAAGGTAATCTAGTTGCCGTATCGAGATCGGGTGAGGTAGGCGTTGTTGATGATTACGGTCGTGAGAGAGAGCGCTATAAGATCCCTTATGGTGCGGTGCTTTCAATACAGGAAGGCGGAAAAATTAATGCGGGTGATATAATTGTTACTTGGGATCCTCACACGCATCCTGTTATCACTGAAGTTGATGGTGTTGTCGGCTTGATCGATTTTGTTGATGGCGTGACAGTGCAAAAACAATCTGATGAAGTAACCGGTTTAAGTTCGCTTGTGGTAACCGATCCAAAACAAAGAGGTGGGGCTGGTAAAGAATTACGCCCAATGGTTAAGCTGCTGGATGAAAATGGAAATGCGATATTTTTGCCGGGGACTGAAATTCCAGCACAATATTTCTTGCCTGCAGGCGCGATTGTCGGCATCAAAGATGGTGGTGAAGTTAAGGTAGGTGACGTATTAGCTAGAATACCGCAGGAATCAAGTAAAACCAGAGATATCACTGGTGGTTTGCCACGTGTTGCCGACTTGTTTGAGGCGCGTAAAACGAAAGATCCGGCAATACTTGCTGAGACGAGTGGAACTATCTCGTTTGGAAAGGAAACAAAAGGAAAACAGCGCGTTGTTATTACAGATGCTGCTGGAGAGCAGTATGAAACCTTGATACCGAAATGGCGGCATATCACTGTTTTCGAAGGGGAATATGTTGAAAAAGGCGAAACAATTGCAGAAGGCGAATTAACACCTCATGATATTTTAAGATTAAGAGGTATTGAAGAATTAGCTAATTACCTAGTAAAGGAAATTCAAGATGTTTATCGTTTGCAAGGCGTGAAGATAAACGACAAGCATATAGAGGCTATTATTAGACAAATGCTCAGAAAGGTTGAGATAACGGCATCGGGTGATACCGAATTCTTGAAAGGAGATCAAGTTGAGCGCTCAGTACTAAGAGAAGTAAATGATAGAATGGAAGTGGAAGGGAAGATTCCAGCTAGCTATGAGTCCGTACTTTTAGGCATTACCAAAGCATCTTTAGCTACAGAGTCCTTTATCTCGGCTGCCTCTTTCCAGGAAACGACTCGAGTTTTGACTGATGCTGCTGTTCGAGGATTGAGCGATAATCTCCAGGGATTAAAGGAAAATGTTATTGTTGGAAGATTGATTCCAGCCGGAACAGGGCTTGCCTATCATGAGAGCAGGAAAAATAGATTTGCTCAACATGAGATAGTCGAAAGCGAAGCACCTTCAGTGGTAGATGCTGGAGATGTGGAAGAAGCTCTTAAACAAGCTTTGAATATTTAAAGTGTAGTAAATATTTCGTAAATAAAAATGAGCTTGACCTGGTCTGTATTAGCAAGTATTATATTCTGCTCACATGAGCTAAGTGCTTGAGTCAGGTTGAAATGCTAATTAACCGTCGACATTTTTTATGTTCGGCGGTTATTTTTATTGTCTGACAGTTAATTGTATATCGGAGTAAACAAAGATATGGCCACGATCAACCAATTGGTTCGTAAGCCGCGCGCTAAAAAAGTAGAAAAAAGCAATGTGCCAGCATTGGAAGCATGTCCTCAACGTAGAGGGGTGTGTACGCGTGTTTATACGACAACCCCTAAAAAACCAAATTCGGCCTTGCGCAAGGTGGCCAGGGTTAGATTAACTAACGGCGCTGAAGTTAGTAGCTACATTGGTGGTGAGGGTCATAATCTTCAGGAGCACTCTGTGGTTTTGATAAGGGGTGGTCGTGTAAAAGACTTGCCAGGTGTCAGATATCATGTTGTGCGTGGTAGTTTAGATACTTCTGGTGTGACCAATAGAAAATGTGGTCGCTCAAAATATGGCACTAAACGGCCTAAAAAGTAAATATTGGTTGGTGAGATAAATGTCTAGAAGAAGAGTCGCTACGAAAAGAGAGATTATTCCTGATCCAAGATTTGGCAGTGTAATGCTGACAAAATTTATGAATATGATCATGGAAAGTGGCAAGAAATCGATTGCGGAAGGAATTGTCTATGGTGCTTTGGATGTAATCGAAAGTAAAGGGCATTCTGAGCCGTTGGAAGTATTGTCAAAGGCCTTGGAAAATGTGCAGCCAAGAGTTGAGGTTAAATCTCGTCGTGTTGGCGGGGCCACGTACCAGGTTCCGGTTGAGGTTCGTCCTTCAAGGCGTATGGCTTTGGCAATGCGCTGGTTGATCGATGCTTCTCGTAAGAGAAATGAAAGAAGCATGGCTTCTAAATTGGCGGGTGAGTTGTTGGACGCTTTTGAAAGTAGAGGTTCGGCAGCTAAAAAACGAGAAGATACGCATAGAATGGCTGAGGCTAATAAGGCGTTCTCGCATTACCGTTGGTAGCCGACTAATTGTACTAAAGGTTGCAAGGTTGTGGCACGCAAAACACCTATAGATCGTTATCGTAACATCGGTATTATGGCGCACATAGACGCCGGTAAGACGACGACGACTGAGCGCGTGCTTTACTATACGGGGGTGTCTCACAAGATAGGTGAGGTGCATGATGGTGCGGCGACTATGGACTGGATGGAGCAGGAGCAGGAGCGAGGAATAACTATTACCTCTGCTGCCACAACCTGCTTCTGGAGTGGAATGGAAGGCCAGTTTTCACAACATCGAATTAATATTATTGATACGCCTGGGCATGTTGACTTTACTATAGAAGTAGAGCGATCTTTGCGTGTTTTAGATGGGGCCTGTGCTGTTTTTTGTGCTGTGGGTGGTGTTGAGCCGCAGTCTGAAACAGTTTGGCGTCAGGCTGACAAATATAATGTACCCCGGTTGGTTTTTGTTAACAAAATGGATCGATCAGGTGCTGATTTTTTGAGGGTGATTGAGCAGATCAGAAGGCGTCTAGGGAGTAATCCCGTGCCTATGCAGTTGCCGATTGGAGCAGAGGATGCTTTTGAAGGGGTTGTCGATCTCGTCAAAATGAAGGCGATATATTGGGATGACTCCAATATGGGTATGACTTTTCAGGAAAAGGATATTCCTGCTGGCATGCGGAAAGTCTGCGAGGAGTGGCGGGAGCATTTGGTTGAGGCGGCGGCGGAAGCTAGCGAAGAATTGATGGAAAAATACCTGGAAGAGGGTGTTCTAACAAGCGAAGAAATTAAACAAGGTATACGTGCTCAGACCATCGCTAATCAGGTGGTGCCGGCATTTTGTGGCTCTGCTTTTAAAAATAAGGGTGTACAAGCCATGTTGGATGCGGTTATTGAATATATGCCGGCACCAACAGATATACAGGCGATCAAAGGATTGCTTGAAGATGAAGTGACGGAAGCCGAGCGTCCGGCTAACGATGAAGCGCCTTTTGCAGCTTTGGCATTTAAAATTGCGGCAGATCCGTTTGTGGGAGCGCTGACTTTTTTTAGGGTTTATTCTGGTGTATTAAACTCCGGTGATAGTGTATATAACTCTGTTAAAAAGAAAAAAGAAAGGATTGGTCGCATTGTGCAAATGCATGCCAATAGCCGTGAAGAAGTAAAAGAAATATTTGCGGGTGATATAGCGGCGGCAATCGGCCTGAAAGATGTTACCACTGGTGATACGCTGTGTGATCTTAAGGAAAAAATTATTCTTGAACGAATGGATTTTCCGGAGCCTGTAATCGCGGTTGCTGTAGAGCCAAAAACAAAAGCCGATCAAGAAAAAATGGCGATCGCATTGGCTAAATTAGCACAAGAGGATCCATCGTTTCGGGTGCATACAGATGAGGAATCAGGCCAAACAATCATTTCGGGGATGGGAGAGCTTCATCTGGAAATTATTGTTGATCGAATGAAAAGGGAATTCAGTGTCGATGCTAATGTAGGTGCTCCTCAAGTTGCATATAGAGAAACCATACGTGGTTCTGTAGAGCAGGAAGGTAAGTTTGTCAGACAATCAGGCGGCAGGGGTCAATATGGGCACGTCTGGCTGCGGATTGAGCCAAAAGAAACCGGTTCGGGCTATGAATTCGTTAACGAAATAGTTGGAGGAGTTGTTCCTAAGGAATACATTCCTGCAGTGGATAAAGGGGTTCAAGAACAGTTGAAGAGTGGTATTCTTGCTGGGTTCCCTGTTGTTGATGTAAAGGTGTCTTTATTTGATGGTTCGTATCATGATGTGGATTCGAACGAAATGGCTTTCAAAATTGCCGGCTCCATGTGTTTTAGAGAAGGGGCGCGAAAAGCAAACCCTGTGTTGCTTGAGCCAATAATGAAAGTTGAGGTGGTTACGCCAGAAGAGTATATGGGTGACGTCGTCGGTGATATTAACAGGCGTCGTGGTTTGATCCAGGGTATGGATGATGCGCCATCAGGTAAAACAATTAGCTGCGAAGTGCCGTTAGCGGAAATGTTTGGTTATGCAACTGATTTGCGTTCGGCAACACAGGGGCGAGCTACATACAGTATGCAGTTTGAAAAATACAATGAGGCGCCTGCAAATATTGCGGAAGCGATTATTAAAAAATCTTCATAAAATTGAATATAACATTAAAGGTATTAACTCATGGCCAAAGAAAAATTTTCACGTAGCAAGCCACATGTAAACGTAGGCACCATCGGTCACGTTGATCATGGCAAAACCACACTGACAGCAGCCTTGACTAAAGTAATGGCTGAATTGCAAGGTGGAGAAGTCAAAGCCTTTGATCAGATTGATAATGCACCTGAAGAAAGAGCGCGTGGTATTACTATTGCCACTTCGCACGTAGAATATGAATCAGCTACGCGACACTATGCGCATGTGGATTGTCCGGGCCATGCTGACTATGTGAAGAATATGATTACCGGTGCAGCGCAAATGGATGGCGCTATTCTGGTTTGTTCGGCTGCAGACGGTCCCATGCCGCAAACCAGAGAGCACATTCTGTTGTCCAGACAGGTTGGCGTGCCTTACATCGTGGTCTTCCTGAACAAGGCGGACATGGTTGATGATGCGGAGTTGATTGAACTGGTTGAAATGGAAATCAGGGAATTGCTGGATATGTATGAGTTCCCTGGCGATGATACACCGATTATCGTAGGTTCTGCATTAAAAGCCTTGGAAGGTGATGCCAGTGAAATTGGTGTGCCCTCGGTTATTAAATTGGTGGAAGCGCTGGATAGCTATATTCCTGAGCCGGAAAGAGCGGTAGATGGTGCGTTTCTGATGCCGATCGAAGATGTATTCTCAATTTCAGGTCGGGGTACGGTAGTAACCGGTCGTGTTGAGCGTGGCATTATCAAAGTAGGGCAGGAAGTTGAAATTGTCGGTATCAGACCGACCGTTACCACGACCTGTACCGGTGTTGAGATGTTCCGTAAATTGCTGGATCAAGGGCAGGCGGGTGATAACGTCGGTGTGTTGTTAAGAGGCACAAAAAGAGATGAAGTGGAGCGGGGGCAGGTGTTGGCGCATAAAGGCACCATCAAGCCACATTCGCACTTCAATGCAGAAATTTACGTTCTGTCCAAAGATGAGGGCGGTCGCCATACGCCATTTTTTAATGGATACCGTCCACAGTTCTATTTCAGAACCACGGATGTGACTGGGGCGGTTACGTTGCCAGAAGGTGTGGAAATGGTCATGCCTGGCGATAACATCGCTGTTGAAGTGAAACTGATTTCACCAATTGCGATGGAGGAAGGTTTGCGTTTCGCTATTCGTGAAGGCGGGCGTACCGTAGGTGCGGGCGTCGTTTCATCAATTATCGAGTAAATATATATGTCTAATCAAACTATCAGAATCCGTTTGAAATCATTTGATCATAAATTGATTGATCAATCGGCTGGCGAGATAGTAGAAACTGCAAAGAGAACTGGAGCCCAGATTAAAGGTCCTATTCCTTTGCCTACTAAAAAAGAGCGTTTTACCATTTTGATCTCTCCGCATGTAAATAAAGATGCAAGGGATCAGTATGAATTAAGAACATATAAACGATTACTTGATATCGTTGAGCCAACTGAAAAAACCGTAGATGCGTTGATGAAATTGGATCTTGCAGCTGGCGTTGATGTTCAGATAAAGTTGAATTAAAAGTAGAGGAATTGGCAGATGTCAATAGGTCTTATAGGTCGTAAGTGTGGTATGACCAGAGTTTTTTGTGAAGATGGTTCTTCGGTACCTGTTACTGTTCTCCAGATTGATTCAAACCGGATCACTCAAGTTAAAGGTGTTGAGGTAGATGGTTATCGGTCAATCCAGGTGGCAGCAGGCGACAAAAAGTCTTCAAGAGTCAATAAAGCAATGGCTGGTCATTATGCGGCGGCTAATGTGACAGCTGGACGTGGTCTTTGGGAGTTTAGACTCGAAGATGGCGAAGGCGAGGATTTATCTGCCGGTTCCGAATTGACATTAGATGTATTTTCCGAGGGTCAAGTTGTTGATGTCTGTGGAAAAAGTATCGGTAAGGGCTTTGCTGGTGGCGTTAAACGTCATAATTTCAGTATGCAAGATGCTACTCATGGGAATTCGCTTTCGCATAGAGTGTTAGGTTCCATCGGTATGTGTCAAACGCCTGGTCGAGTCTTTAAAGGCAAGAAGATGGCTGGTCATATGGGGGCTGTTAAAACAACGGTTCAAAACTTGACTATTCATTCAATTGATAAAGAAAGAAATTTAATTTTAGTAAAAGGTGCTGTGCCTGGTGCTAAAGGCGGTGATGTAGTTATTACACCCGCAATGAAAATGCGAAATAAAGGTTAAGCTATGGGTTTGCAAATACCTGCTATAAACGAACAAGACTCCGCCGGAAATGTAGAAGTTGCGGAAACGGTTTTTGGTCAGTCTTTTAATGAAACATTGGTTCATCAGTTGGTGACTAGATATCTGGCTGGGGCGCGTGCTGGTACAAAGGCTCAGAAAACCCGTTCTGATGTAAGTGGCGGTGGTTCAAAACCATGGCGACAAAAGGGGACAGGGCGTGCTAGATCTGGTACAATGCGCAGTCCTATTTGGCGGACTGGTGGTGTTGCATTTGCAGCAAGACCAAGAACATATGATCAGAAGCTCAACAAAAAAATGTTTCGAGTTGGTATTCGATCAATTTTATCCGAGTTGTTGAGACAGGGTCGCTTAGTTGTTAGCAATGATATATTACCTGCTACTTCTAAGACTAAGGAATTATCTGAGAAGCTGAAAAAAATTGAAGCTAAGCGAATTTTGATTGTTGTTGATAGTATTGATGAAAACCTAGCTTTAGCATCGAGAAATATTCCTTACGTAGAAGTGGTAGAGTCTTTGAATTTAAGCCCCGTTCTCCTGGTTTCGGCAGATAAAGTTATTGCTACACCAGTCGCATTGAAGCAGATAGAGGAGCGTTTGGCATGAGTGTAAATAAATACCAATTGGCAGGTGTGCTGCAAGCTCCAGTAATATCTGAGAAAAGCACTATTGCCGCTGAAAAAAATAAGAGATTTGTTTTTAAAGTGCAAAAAGTAGCAACAAAAAAACAAGTTAAAAATGCAGTAGAAATGATGTTTAACGTTGAAGTGGATTCGGTTCAAGTATTGAACGTTAAAGGTAAACAGAAAAGATTTGGCCGTTCATTAGGACAAAGATCCGATTGGAAAAAGGCTTATGTAAAGCTTAAGCCTGGACATGACATAGATTTTTCTGCTGCTTAATTTAGTTAAAGTAATAAAGATCAATAGGAAACGGTAGAAAGCATGGCGATTGTAAAGTCAAAACCGACGTCACCGGGTTCACGGTTTGTAGTGCGAATTAAGAATGATGAATTGCATAAAGGCAAACCATTTGCACCTTTACTAAGTAAAAACAGTAAAAGTGGCGGTCGTAATAACAAAGGGCGTATAACAACACGTCATGTAGGTGGTGGTCATAAACAGCACTACCGAATTATTGATTTTAAAAGGAATAAAACTGATATTCCTGCTGTTGTTGAGCGACTGGAGTATGATCCAAATAGAACGGCAAATATTGCTCTGGTGTTGTTTAAGGATGGAGAGCGTAGATACATCATTGCGCCTAAAGGCCTGGAGGTAGGACAGGAGATTCTTTCATCAGAAAATGCTGCTGTTAAGCCGGGCAACTGCATGCCTTTAAGAAATATACCAATGGGCACGACTGTACACTGTGTGGAATTAAAGCCTGGCAAAGGTGCTCAAGTAGCTAGAAGTGCTGGTGCATCGGTTCAGTTAGTTGCTAGAGATGGTATTCATGCAACCATAAGATTGCGTTCAGGTGAAATGCGTAAAGTTATGGCTGATTGCAAAGCTGTAATTGGTGAAGTATCAAACTCAGAACACAATTTGGCTTCTCTTGGAAAGGCAGGTGCCTCAAGATGGAGGGGGGTGCGTCCTACAGTTCGCGGTGTTGCTATGAACCCTGTGGATCACCCGCATGGTGGTGGTGAAGGTCGTACTTCTGGTGGTAGACATCCTGTATCTCCTTGGGGTATGCCGACTAAGGGATATAAAACGAGAAAAAACAAACGTACTGATAATATGATTGTCAGACGTCGTAAGCAGAAATAGAGAGGAATTAGCGTGCCGCGTTCAATTAAAAAAGGTCCTTTTATTGATCATCATCTACTTAAAAAAGTAGAAGATGCTGTAAGTAGCAATAACCGGAAACCGATTAAAACATGGTCAAGACGATCAATGATTATTCCAGATATGCTGGGCTTAACTATTGCAATCCATAATGGGCGGCTGCACATTCCAGTTCTTATTTCTGAGAATATGGTCGGGCATAAATTAGGTGAGTTTGCGCCAACTCGTACTTATAAAGGCCATGTGGCTGATAAGAAATCTAGGTAGGTTATGATGGAAATTTCAGCAAAATTAAGCAATGCCCCTCTATCCGCGCAAAAAGCTCGATTGGTGGGAGATCAAATTCGAGGTCTGCCGGTTGAGAAAGCGCTGAATACATTAAAATTCAGTTCAAAAAAAGGTGCGGTTATCTTTAAGAAGGTTTTGGAGTCCGCCATAGCTAATGCAGAGCATAACGAAAGCGCAGATATTGATGAATTAAGAGTGTCTACCGTTTATGTAAATGAAGGGGCGACCATGAAAAGATTTAAGGCAAGAGCTAAAGGACGTGCGAATCATATCCTTAAAAGAACCTGTCATATTACAGTTAAAGTCGCAGAATACGAGTAGGGGCTAAAAATGGGTCAAAAGGTACATCCAACAGGTATACGCCTTGGTATTGTTAAAGATTGGAATTCAAGATGGTATGCAAATAGTCAGGACTATTCTGTATTCCTTCATCAGGATTTAACAGTTCGGGAATATATTAAGAAAAAATTAGCTCATGCTTCTGTAAGTCGTATTCAAATCAATCGCCCTGCCAACAATGCACATATTACTGTTCATACGGCGCGCCCAGGCATTGTAATCGGTAAGAAAGGCGAAGATATTGATGTTTTGAGGCAAGAGGTTTCTCAGATGATGGGTATCCCTGTTCAGCTAAATGTTGAAGAGATTAGGAAGCCAGAATTAGATGCGCAATTAGTAGCAGAAAGTATTGCACAGCAATTAGAAAAGCGAATTATGTATCGTAGAGCAATGAAACGCGCAGTGACTAATACTATGCGTTTAGGTGCTGAAGGTATAAAAATTAATGTTGGTGGGCGCCTGAATGGTGCTGAAATTGCAAGAAGCGAATGGTATAGAGAAGGGCGTGTGCCATTACATACTTTAAGAGCTGATATTGATTATGCTACTGCGGAAGCAAATACTACCTATGGAATTATCGGCATTAAAGTGTGGATATTCAAGGGTGAAGTATTCGATATGGATGCGCATATTGCATCTATTAATTCAGAATCAAAAAAATAGTTGAAGGGATAGAAAAATGCTTCAACCTAAAAGAACAAAATTCCGTAAACAATTTAAAGGCAGAAATAACGGTACTGCCATGCGCGGGTCATCAGTAAGCTTTGGAGAATATGGCCTAAAGTCAACAAGTCGCGGTAGACTTACTGCCCGACAAATCGAGTCAGCACGTAGAACGATTACAAGGCATGTTAAACGTGGTGGTAAAATTTGGATTAGAATTTTTCCAGATAAACCAATTACGAAAAAACCTTTAGAAGTTCGTATGGGAAAAGGTAAAGGTAGTGTAGAATACTGGGTTGCTCAGATTAAACCAGGGACTATGCTTTATGAAATACAAGGTGTTTCTGAAGAACTGGCACGGGAAGCTTTTGCTTTAGCTGCAGCTAAGCTACCTCTAAAAACAACTTTTACTGTTCGGACGATAATGTAATGAAAGCAAGTGAATTACGCCAAAAGTCAAAAGACGAGTTAGGAGCCATGCTACTTGATCTGTCACGTGAACAATTTAACCTGAGAATGCAGAAAGGAACAGGTCAATTGTCAAAGCCTGATCAAGTGAAAAAGGTTAGACGTGAAGTGGCACGTATTCAAACTATATTAAATGAGATGGCGAGCGCATAAATATGAGCGAGAATGTAACTAAGTTGCGGACAATTAGCGGTCGTGTCGTCAGCAATAAAATGGATAAAACAATTACGGTTTTGGTTGAGCGGGTTGTGAAACATCCTGTTTATGGTAAGTATGTTAAACGTTCAACTAAGATGATGGCTCATGATGAACAAAATATTTGCCAGGAAGGTGATGTCGTGTCAATTACGTCATGCAGACCTATGTCTAAGAATAAAACTTTTAGATTAGTTGATGTCTTAGAAAGTGCTAACAGATAGATAGTGCATAAGCAATTTAATATACAGATAATCGGGAATTAATCATGATTCAGATGCAAACTAACCTTGACGTTGCCGATAACAGCGGCGCAAAAAGGGTCATGTGTATCAAAGTACTAGGGGGTTCGCATAGACGTTATGCTGGCATTGGTGACATCATCAAGGTTAGTATTAAGGATGCTATTCCTCGTGGAAGAGTAAAGAAGGGCGAGGTTTATAATGCCTTGGTCGTCAGAACACGTAAAGGTGTGCGTCGTCCGGATGGGTCGGTGATTCGATTCGATGGTAATGCGGCAGTTATTCTGAATAACAATTTGCAGCCATTAGGCACCCGTATTTTTGGCCCTGTAACACGCGAGCTACGCGGTGAGAAATTTATGAAAATTATTTCTCTAGCTCCTGAAGTTTTATAAGATAGGGTTCAAAAATGCAAAAAATTAGACAAGGTGACGATGTTATTGTTCGTACTGGTAAGGATAAAGGTAAGAGCGGTAGAGTAGTTAAGGTTTTAAAAAATAATAAGATTTTGGTTGAAGGAATCAATCAAGTCAAAAAAAATCAAAGACCTAATCCAAATGCAGGCATTTCAGGAGGAATTATAGTCAAGGATATGCCAATCAATATTTCCAATGTTGGACTATATAATCCTGAAACCAAAAAAGCAGATCGTGTCGGCTTTAAGTTTCTAGAAGATGGAAAGAAAGTCAGATATTTTAAGTCAACTAATGAAATTGTTGATGCGTAAGGTGTAGATAAAAATCATGGCTAGACTAGAAACCGAATATAAAGAAAAAATCCTTCCTGCATTAGTAGAGCAGTTTAGTTACAAATCTGTGATGCAAGCGCCTCGTATTACTAAAATAACGCTCAATATGGGGGTTGGAGGTGCTGTCGCAGATAAAAAGGTTCTGCAATCAGCTATTAGCGATATGGAAAAGATCTCCGGTCAAAAACCAGTTGTCACCTTGGCAAGAAAATCAATTGCTGGTTTCAAAATTCGTGATGATATGCCTATCGGTTGTAAAGTGACTTTACGTAGCGACAGAATGTACGAATTTTTAGATCGTTTAATCGCTATATCTATACCTCGGATTCGTGATTTTCGGGGATTAAGCCCTAAAAGCTTTGATGGGCGTGGTAATTATTCAATGGGTGTCAAAGAGCAAATCATTTTCCCTGAAATTGATTATGATAAAATTGATGCTATACGCGGTATGGATATTACTATCACAACAACAGCACAAACAAATGAAGAAGGTTTGGCTTTGTTAAAGCTTTTTAACTTTCCATTTAAGAACTAAAGGGCGATTTTTAACATGGCAAAAAAATCAATGATTGCGCGCGAAGACAAGCGTAAGAAATTAGTACAGAAATATGATGCGAAACGTAAATCTTTGAAGGAAATTATCAGAGATCCAAATGCTTCATATGAAGAAAAAGAGTCAGCTCATTTACAACTTCAAAAATTACCGAGAGATTCCAGCGTAACAAGAATACGTAACCGTTGCAATTTAACTGGGCGGCCACATGGGTATTATCGCAAATTTGGCCTTAGCCGGAATAAATTAAGAGAAGCAACTATGCGCGGCGACGTGCCAGGCTTAGTAAAGGCGAGTTGGTAGTATCTGTTAGTCAAGTTTGGAGAAATAGAAAATGAGTATGACAGACCCAGTAGCAGATATGTTGACCCGCATTAGAAACGGTCAATCTGCCGGAAAAAAAACCGTTAAACAACCTTCGTCAAAATTAAAAGTATCAATTGCAAAAGTACTGAAAGAGGAAGGTTATATTACAGATTTCAGCACCGAAACAAACGGTAGTCATACAGAAATGACTATTGAGTTGAAATATTATAGAGGCGCACCTGTAATTGAAAGTTTAAAAAGAATTAGTAAACCTGGTTTACGCATTTATAAATCTAAAGATGAATTGCCGAAAGTTCTTGGCGGGCTAGGTATTGCTATTGTTTCAACATCAAATGGTGTTATGACAGATAGAGCTGCTCGCGCAATTGGACATGGCGGCGAAGTTATTTGCACTGTTTGTTAATTGTAGGCCAGTTTATGTCAAGAATAGCTAAAGCTCCAGTTACTATCCCTAGCGGTGTCGATATAAAGCTAGATGGTAATAATATGACTGTAAAAGGAAGTAAAGGTCAGTTATCGTTCGATTTTAACCCTGCAATAAGCATAGATATTGCAGACAATGTTATTCAAATGCGATGGAATAAAGACAATAAAATAGCTACTGCTCAAGCTGGAACTGCAAGAGCGATTGTAAGCAACATGGTTGCAGGTGTCTCTGCTGGATTTGAAAAGAAGCTGACATTGATTGGTGTGGGTTATCGAGCACAAGCAAAAGGAAATGTTCTTAATCTTGCACTTGGGTTTTCCCATCCAGTCGATTTTGAAGTTCCCCAAGGGATAACAGTTGAAACACCTAGTCAAACTGAAATAATAGTCAAAGGAAGCGATAAGCAACAAGTTGGCCAGGTAGCTGCAAAAATCAGGGCGTATCGCCCTCCCGAGCCTTATAAAGGCAAAGGAGTCAGGTATGCTGAAGAGCATGTTGTAAGAAAAGAAGCTAAGAAGAAGTAAGGTAACGTGATGGAAAAGAAACAATCTCGTTTAAGGCGCGCATTGAAATTGCGTAGCAAGATTAAGAAATTAAATACAACCCGTTTATCTATTCATAAAACTTCACAGCACATATATGCTCAAGTTATAAGTGGAGATGGAACGACTACATTGGCTAGTGCTTCGACTATTCAATCAGAAATTAGGTCAACTCTAAAGAATACAGGCAATATTGAAGCGGCAACTGAAGTAGGAAAATATATTGCTCAGAAAGCTATTGCAGCTGGAATCACAGAAGTTGCTTTTGATCGTTCTGGATTTAAATACCATGGTCGCGTTAAGGCATTAGCTGATGCTGCACGTGAAGCCGGTTTGAAGTTTTAGGAGTATAGAATGGCTACAGCACCTTCTCAAGGTAGTACAGACGGATTGCAAGAAAAACTAGTTTCTGTAAGACGTGTTGCAAAAGTGGTAAAAGGCGGTAGAGTTTTTGGTTTCACTGCGCTAACTGTTGTTGGTGATGGTGAAGGTCGTGTAGGTTATGGCGTCAGTAAGGCGCGCGAAGTGCCTATAGCGATACAAAAGTCTCTTGAACAAGCGCGAAAAAACATGCGTAAGGTTTCATTGAAAGGGGATACCTTACAGTATCCAATTATGTCTTCGACTGGGGCGGCAAAAGTTTATATGCAGCCGGCATCTGAGGGTACTGGTATTATTGCGGGTGGCGCAATGAGGGCAGTGTTTGAAGTGGTCGGTGTGCATAATGTATTGGCAAAATGTATTGGCACTAATAATCCTATCAATGTCGTTAGAGCTACAATTGATGGGCTTACAGGAATGCATAATGCTAACCAAATAGCTGCAAAGCGTGGCTTATCAGTAGAACAAATTATTGGGTAGTTGCTATGGCTGGTACTAAGTTAAGTGTTACGATGATAAAAAGCAAATTTGGGCGTTTACCACGTCATCAGGCCTGTTTAAAAGGTTTGGGTTTGCGTAAAATTAACCAAACGGTTGAAGTGCTTAATACAGCCGAAAATCGCGGTATGATAAATAAAGTATCATACATGCTAAAAGTCGAGGAACTGTAATGTTTTTAAATACCATCCATGCAAGTGAAGGATCACGAAAGAAATCTAAACGAGTGGGTCGTGGAATTGGCAGTACGCTCGGAAAAACTTGTGGAAGAGGCCATAAAGGGCAAAAAGCGCGTAGTGGTGGTTTTCATAAAGTAGGTTTTGAAGGCGGTCAGATGCCATTGCAGCGCCGTTTACCTAAAGTTGGATTTACTTCTAGAATCAACAAGTTTTCTGCAGAGGTTCGTTTGGGCGAATTAAATTCCTTAGATGCTGATGTGGTTGATTTAAAATTGTTAATTGATGCGAACATAGTACCTGCTTTTACCAAAACCGCGAAAGTAATCAAATCCGGTGAAGTAAAAAAAGCGATTACCATCAAAGGTATTAAGGTGACTGGCGGCGCTAAGGAATCTATTGAAGCTGCTGGCGGCAAAGTAGAGGTTTAAGTGAGTACTTCAAGAGCTCAAATGGCTAACAAAGTTGGTGGATTTTCAGAACTGAAAGCAAGACTTCTTTTTGTTCTGGGGGCTTTTTTT
>SWBY01000011.1_pt1 | contig 76691 bp, 81 predicted proteins | sample 4693071 | NCBI WGS metagenome assembly SWBY01 (sample SAMN10267273, study PRJNA491770) | bioreactor metagenome | isolation source: DHS bioreactor inoculated with marine methane seep sediment | place: Japan: Omine Ridge, Nankai Trough | collected 2006-05-06 | reverse complement strand
TTAAAAACAAGGTCTGGCAAAATTGAAATCGACCCCCATTGTGTCAAACTAAAAAAAGAAAAAGAGATATTTTTTTTTGTGCAGAGAGACAACGTTTGGGACTAATTGTTTATAATATAATTATATAATAAATTCAACTAATTAATAACAAAATTTCAAATCTACAGAATTTGTGATTTTACCATGAAAAACGAGTTCCTTCCAAACCTGTAAAGTCTCTGTTAAAAGCCTATTCTTTGCCTTCAAAGTATAAGCACCAATATGAGGTGAAAGATATACATTCGTGTATGACGCAAAAACATTTCCCATCCATGGTTCATTGGCAAACACATCTGCAGCAAAACCCAATATCTGTTTATTCTTCAATCCCTGTACCACAGCCTGCTCTTGAACGATTTTACCCCGAGCTGTATTGATGAGCCAAAATGGATTGATAAACTTACTCAAAATATCCGTATTAAAGTAGTGTTCTGTATCCTTATATAAAGGGCAATGAAATGAAAGCATATTACACCAATTAATTCCATCCTGATATGATGTGATTTCAATGTTTTTGTTCAGCCATTCTGCTTCACTTATATAAGGATCCACTCCTCTTACATCAGCTCCAAGACTTTGTAATATTTTTGCAACTCTGGAGCCAACTCTTCCCATGCCAACTAACAGAACTTTTAAGTCCGAAAGTTCCCAGCAATTATTCATACTGCCTTTCCAGCTTTTGTTTAGAACTTTTTCTTTGGCAATTTGATGTTGTTTAAGAAGTGCAAAAATAAATGAAATTGTATGCTCTGCAGCAGAAAGTGCATTTGCCTGGGGAGTGTTAAATACCGCAATATTCCTTTTAACGGCTTCGTGCACATCAATATTATCAAAGCCCGTACCGGCTCGAATTATTGCTTTCAATTTCGGAAATCTTGCCATGAACATTTTATCTGCTTGTGTTTTTGTGCGAATTATTAGAATCTCAATATCATCAGATGTTTCAGTTACAAAATATTCCCGCCAGCCATTCTCATCAACTTTCTGCAAGAATAGATCAGGCATTGGTTCTACAACCAGGGTTTTCATTTGGAATTCATTGCTAGATAGTCATTTTTATATTTGAAATAATTCTGAGATGAATGGTAGATTTTTTTCACTTCTTCAACAGTTAATTCTCGAACGACTTTGGCAGGAGTTCCCAAAATGAGACTGCGAGGAGGAAATTTTTTGTTCTTTGTAACTAAGGAACCTGCACCAACAATTGATTCTTTTTCAATTTCACATCCATCCAGCAAAGTAGCACTCATACCAATAAGACAAGCATCCCCAACAGTGCAGCCATGCAGCATCACGCGGTGGCCTACAGTTACATCATTGCCAATAGTTGTACGAAAACCGTCACTCATATCTTCTTTTTCATATTGAGTTACGTGCACAACACAAAGATCTTGAATGCTGGTTCTATCACCAATTTTGATCGTGTGGACATCGCCGCGTATAACAGTTCCATTCCAGATAGAGCTGTCTTCTCCAATTTCGCACCTGCCAATCACTTCAGCAGTTGGTGCTATATATGTACCTTTACCTATTTTGGGTTCAAATTCTTTGTATTTTGATATCACGTTTTATCCTTTATCTCATTATAAGTTTTGAAATGAATTTTAGCTACATTCCTTAATTTATCTTTTCCGTATTTATTAGAAAAAGTCTGAGCCACTTCGATCACTTTTTTGGAAGCACCCTTGGGAAGCTCAATTTTATATTCATCAGAAAGAGATTTCATATTCTTTAAAAAAAGATATCGAGCAATTATTGAGGCAGCTGCAACAGCCAGATCCTGCTCAGCTCTCACTTGATGCTTTAGATTTATTCCTTTCATATCTTTTAGGGAAGATAATAAGGTCTTATCACTGGCAAACTTATCGACAACTGCACCTTCAAAATCATGCTTCTTCTTCAAATTTAAAATTACTCTGCTGTGCATCCAGGCCAGCATTTCATTTAGTTTTTTATTTTGTATTCGAAATTTCTCATACAGTTCGTTATATTTGGAAGGCATCAAAACTAACGTTTCGATCTGCGGCATAAATCGACTAAAAAGTTGCTTGGCAATGATAACGATTTGATCATCTTTGATCTTCTTCGAATCCTGTACACCGAGTTTTATTAAGCTGGGTATCATGGCTTTCTTGCAGATGAAGCCACACACTGCCAGAGGACCAAAAAAATCGCCTTTACCTGATTCATCAGTTCCCGCCCAAACAACCCAGTTGTGATCAATTGTTGTAGATTCTATTTTCTGATTCAACAATTTCTGTAATATTGGTCTTAGAGGATTTGTAGATTTCCCACCGATCACGCTTGTAATCCCCTTCTTCTGAGAATAGTAAATATTTATTGGTATTTCATCAGTATTATTGGCAAGCTTGATTTGAACACCATATTTAATATCTCGTTCATCTATCATTTGCAAACCAATTTTCTCTAATGATGAAAGCAATCCTGCAATGTAATCCACTACTTTAGAATTCATCGAGTCCTTACAATAGAACTGCCAAAAATCGTGTTTAATTCAATCTTTAAGAACTTCTCACCATCTTCATAAGTAGGAGATTTGTACACATGATCTCCAAAGAAATTCACCGATCCCTTTGGTAATTTGCCTTCCGCAAAAACAGCAGAAGAATAGATCTTAACTGGAATTTCCGGATTTAAATAAATCTCTCCTGAACCAAAAATTATATTTATTTCAACTTCTGAACTCTTTTCTGTTAGATCTATATCACTCAAATCTATCACACTTTTTCCAAAAATTACGTTATATTCTCCGCCATCTTTCACTTGAGTAATCCTGGCATTATCGAAGATCACATTGTTTTCATCAGATTTTTTTAGTGAAGTACCAAACAGCAACTTCACTCCCCAATAAATTATAATCAATGCAAAAATGAGACGAAAGATTGGGATATCAATTTTGAATACTGTTTTTATGATCATGGAGATGCCCAGTAAAACTAGCATAGCTCCCCAGAAAATCCCACTGATAAGGAAATTCATTTTCACTCCTCCTCCTTAGTTAGTTTATCAAAAATCAAATCGCATCTTTGTTTTATTAATTTATATGTTTCGCGATATTCTTTCATTCCCATTCCATAGGGATCACCAATATCTTTTTTTAAACCGCTAAATTCCGAAATCGTATAAGTTTTTAATGCTGCATTAGGGTATCTATCAATTACTCCATTTTTATGACTTTCTGTCATTGTAAGAATTAGCCAGCTGCCGTAAATTACTTCTTCATTCATTTTTGTAGAAACATGAGCAGATGCATCGATGCCGTTTTCCTGTAATGTCAATCTCGAATTTTCTGAGATCGGGTGGTTACTTTCCAGAAATCCTGCCGATTTCACATCAAAATTCAAGCCATTCTCTGCTACTAATTTCTTGAGATAACAATCTGCCATTGGGCTGCGGCAAATATTAGCAGTACATACAAACAAAATTCTGGAAGTTTTAAATGAACGCTTTATTTGCGAAAACTTAATGGTACTTTCTCTGATCAATTCAAGCTCTTTATCAAATTTCATAATTGTGGATGGAACACCTCTAGACCATGAAATATTTTTTGGAACAATTGCAAAATCGAACCAAATACCAAATTTATTCTCAATCGTTTTAAGATCGGTTTCAGAATGTCTTCCACTTAAATTTACACTGGTGCTTATTATCGGTGAACCCGTTTGCTTAATAAAATCTCTTAGCAGTTCATCTTGTGGAACTCGGAAAGCAACATTACCATCTTCTGCAACTTTACCAAAAGAATTCTCGGTGTCTGGTAAGATCACTGTTAGATTGCCCGGCCAATATTGCTGGAATATCCTCATCATTTCTGAAGGAACATTGATCTTATATTTTTTTAACCACTCAAATTCTGGAATAAGCACCACGAAACCGGTTGATTTTGGTTTCCCCTTGAATTCTCTAATATCATCTATGCTTTCTTCATCAAAAACAGAGCAGCCAACACCAAATATACTTCCAGTATAATGCAAGTGAACACCGGATAAATCGTTCATTTCTCGGATTATTTTATTGTAAATATTCATGTTCTTACTCATCTATTCCAGGTAATCCATAGGATTTACCGGAGTTCCACGTCTTCTAAGTTCAAAATGTAAACTGGGAACTTCTACAGAACCTGTTTTCCCTGTCAATGAGATCTGCTGATTTTTTTCTACTTCATCACCCTTGGAAACAAGTAATGTGCTATTGTGAGAATACAAACTGTAATAGCCATTTCTATGATCTATAATTACAAGTTTCCCAGCGCCATTATACCATTCGGAAAAAGCTACAACTCCACCTTCTACGGCTACTACCCTTGTTCCTTCAGCTGCCTTTATATCTATGCCGTTATTCATAATACTTACTTTGTATTCATCACTTTTCTGCTCACCAAACCCACGAATGATATCTCCCCTTACCGGCCAGATCAACTTTTCTGTAGGAAACTTATAGCTATAATCTTCAGTAAGAAAATCTGATTGTAATCTGGTGATCAATTCATCCATTTGAGCTGCTTCCTTTTCCAGTTGTTTCTTTCGATTTTGAGCTTTGGCTTTGTCTCGTTCTATCTGGGCAATGTTTGTTTGCAGATTATCGATTTGCGAAGAATATTGAGAAACTTTCTTTTTAGTGTTTATACGGGTCCAGATCAGGTTCTCATACTGTTTATTTTTATCGACCTTATCCTGCTCCAGGTTGCATTTCTTTCCTTCTGCTTCTTCGATATGGTCACCAGTTTTACGAATTATTGAAGCTATAAATCTACTGTCCAATTGTTCATTGGGAAACATTTGACTACGTATATGGGCCAATACAAGTTTATTTGATTCGTGCTCACAGAGATCGACCAGATTTTCCAGATAACTTTTTGTTTCAGTAAGTTCAAAAATTGTTGTATCAAGATTTTGTTTGGCATTTTTCTCTGATTTTTGTAGTTTTTTTACTTCTTTATCGGCTTGCCTTTTACGATATTTTGTAGTTTGCAGGTCTTCTTCTTTCTTCACTTTTTGGGCTTCTTTCCGCTGGATCAGTTTTTCTTCCTTTGAAATTTGCTGATTCAGCTCTTCCAGCTGCTTCTTTTTCTCGCTCAAGTTCTGTGCAAAAAGTACAGTATTCAGCAATAATATAATTATTAATATTATGTATTTCATCATTAAATCTTACCTACAAGGAAATTTCTGGGAATTACAGATTTGTGTCAAGCAGAGAGAATCTGAAAACATGAATTACCTCATTGGTTTCAAAATTTAAACCAATTTAAAATCTTTAGAAATTGGGAAAATCTGTTTATCTTCTAGTATAATAACTCTTTAAAATATATAAATGCAAGTTTTCTTTTGACAAAAAAAATAATTTCAAGAATTTCGGATTAAATAATATTTAATAGCTAGAAGCAAGAGAATCAAGTTTTATATTTTAATTCTTAAGCTTGCTAAATATTTATTGAATTTACAAAGTTTTTCATATTTACAATAAAATTTCTAGGGGATTATTATGCGAAAACAGATGTTGATTGTATTGATGCTGATAATATTTGGAACATCATTGAACAGTGTAGATACAGTAAAAGGTTTGGGCAGTTATTTTGCTTATCTTATTCCGGATGTAGAACAAGATGTTAAGGCTTTTCCAGACAGGTTAGCTCAATTAGAAAAACGCTATCTGGAAGCAGGAACAGGCCGAGGTGAAAGTAGTAACATGTTCCTTAGTATTTCACCTGTAAATGGCAATTTCATTTCAAGGCACGATTTAAATTATTCATCACATGGGTCATCTAGCGTTAGTATTGAAGAAGAGCGCACGGATCAAACCCAGAATATCGGATTATGGAATTACTTAAATTACAATGTGCAGAACGTTAAATTAGGATTACTATTTTCACTTTATTCAGGTACTTCAGAGAGAAATCGAGTTAAAGAACTTGAGAGAATTAATTTAAATTACAATGATACCTCTTCCGACTATAATAAATTTAATACTGATAATAATAGATTTTCAATTGGATTAAGTTATGGTGTTAGCAATGACACATCCATGTCAGCTATATATACATCCTCAGAAAGAATTTATAAATCTACACATAAAGGTCTCGATGAACAATGGAATGATGATCTATTGGTTCGATATAATGATCAGATGTTGGGTGTACAAGACGAATATGACTATCAGAATCTTAGTTTATCAATAATCCATGACATGAATAATGATGAATATCTTACTAGATTTTGTGGAGGTTTACAATATACATCATTCGATAAAGAACGACTCGAAGATGATTCTAGAAATAGAGCTTATTATGATTCTACTATGATAACAAAACAATGGGATGAAAACTTGATCGAAAAAGATGCTTCTGAAGGTAATAATTACGGTTTATATTTAGGATATGGTTTATCTAAAAAAACAATAAAGATTGATATGTATGGTGGGTTCAAATTTTCATTAGATTATTCTGATGCTGATGTAATTTATACGAATTTTGAAGAAATGATCCACTTCAATAGTTATGATTCAACTACTGTAGAAGACACAATAAGCATAAATAAAACATATAATCAAAAAACATATGCTAGTTCTGTTAGTCTTCCAATTGGGTTTGTATTTAAACCATATAAATGGTTAAATATTTTTTCATCAATTGTTTTATCAGCGCAATACAGATATCAAGACATTGAAGATGATAACTTTAAAAACTGGAGTTCTAAAACAGGCCAGAACATTAGTTTTGCAATCTTACCTTACAATGATATCGAGATATTTGTACAAACCCATGGTAACCTAGCTGAATTTTGTGACTGGCAGATCAATGTAAAATACTGTTTTTGAATAGTAAAATAAATTCATACAAAAATCCTCTTCTCGTATCGGAAGAGGATTTTTTATTTATCTGTACTCAAATTTAATTAATTGACATAAATATTCGTTTTAGCTGGTTGGAAAAAGAAATGAATATGTGAAGGAGCAAAATATGATTTTTAAGAAGAAAGATAAAAAGATAACCTGGAAAAAGAATGGTGAATACTATACAGTTTTTATAAATGATAAAGAGGTAAAAGGTGATATCCCTAGCAGTTGGTTGGGAAATGATCTCTTAATAATTGTAGAAAAATTAAAAAAGTACTATCTATTAAAAAATTATGCAAATCTACAGGATAATATTATTTGTGAAGCTGAATATGTAGCAGAAGCAGAGACTATATTGTGGAGTAAAATGGAAGATGGGTATTACCTATATGAAAACTGCGAAACAGTAAATGATGAATCAACTCCTTTACGTATTAAAGACATAATGCTGACTTCATATAAAAATGCGGCTTACCTTTTAAGTGATTACGATACTATAGATGACAATATTTTGCAGGAAGCTGTTTTGATTAGCGAACCAGGTGAAATATATTGGATAAAAGCCGAAGAAAACTTCTATATTCTCAGTGGTGGAGAATTGCTGAATTTAAAATATAGTGGGAATTATTGTGAAGATGATCTACTGCTCTATCTGGAGCAGGAAGAAGCATTATTCTTATTGAATGATTACGCAAACGCCGATGACTATATAACTTGTCAACCTACACGAATTGCTGAAAAAGATGAGTTTATCTGGAGAAAGGTGGGAGATAGTTCGTTCAATTTGTTTAGAAATCATGAATCTCATCACTCCAATTCTAAATCTACTTTTCATAGCGATGATGCAATAGCTTATGTGCCGGAATTAAACTCATCCTTCTTTCTTGGGAATCTGCGAAATGATGATGGAGAAGATTACTATGGCGTACAACCATTATCTAGTAATGTTTACTGGAGTGGGCAAAATAAAACATATAGTTTGATAGTAAATGGGGATAATATTGCCAGCAGAATAGGTAAGCACAATTCTTGGGTGGGTAGTGATCTGCTGATCTACGATCCTGAAACTTCGGTAACATACCTGTTTCAAGATTTTGATACTTTACAGGATAATAAATTGCGAGAAGCAGTGATTGTATCGCGTTCTGCCAAAACTGTTTGGAGAGCTTATAATAATCAGTTCTGGATATGGCATGAAGGAATGAAAACCGGCAAGTGCGAGCATCAAATGATGGGAAATGACCTCATGGCTATGCCTACCGATCTGAAGATAATGTTTCAGCTACAGAATTTTAGTAACAGCCAGGACAACAAATTACGAGTTATTGAATAGAGATATAAAATTATTATAAAAGCCCCAGATAAAAGTTTGGGGCTTTTATATTTATTGTTCTTCGCAATTCATACAAGGTGGTTGTACAAATCTCTTCTTGCTCTTCTACCTATAATATCCAGTACCGATCACCCAGCCAAAAGGTTCAAATTGCAATGCGTAAGATCTTTTTGGGACTGATTCTGTATCTTTCAGTTTAGGAAACCAGTATTCTACATAATCACCACCAGCACGTCCGGCTTTAGATATTTCTTTAATAAAATAGTTTCCTTTAGTGTCTTGTGCTTCCCATCGGTTCTTTCCTTCCACATCTTCTTTGCCATACAATACAACATTCACGCCTTCAAATGTATCTGCCCAGAAGTAGCCATCCTTTCCATAACGAAGGTCACGGAGCAGATCTGCACCAAGTTTTTTTGCTTCATCCAGGGTCATATCTCCATTTAAGTGTTTTGCGTTAATAGTCTTCAGCATACTCACTGCTGTTTCCACCTCACATTTTATTAGTTCATCCATTGCTTTATCAACTTCACCCGCTGCTAAATTTAATGCTGCAACACAAAGCAGTACTACAAAAAATACAACTTTTTTCATGAATCCTCCCTTTTATTTTGTAAAATTCAATTACTCATTCCAATCTAGAAGTCGCTTTTCGCCTTCTAAATCTTTAATATCTGTTACATCTTGCCCTACTTCCAAAGTTCCCAGGTATTTTCCATTTTCATCTCTGATTGCAAAGTAACAGATTTGAATAAATTTTCCTTTCATTTGAATATGAAATGAAGCTTCATCTTTTAATCCAGCTTTGAATGAATCTAATATTTTCTCTACTATATGCACACTTTCGGGTGGATGGCATTTTTGAACTTTTCGCCCGATAATTGCCGGAGAGCGAGGAAAAAATCTATCTTTTGGATTGGAAAAATAACGTACTTCATCATTCTCATCGATAAAGGTAAGATCCAGCGGAATAGTATTCAAAATCACTTCCAATTGTTGCTGGTTCAATCCTCCGGTTTTGGTTTGGAAAAAAGCTCCAGAGATTTTTTCTTCTACTTCTGGAAGATCTAAAGAAGGTTTATCTACTTCTGGAGGAGTAATAAACGAATATCCTATATCAAAACTCTGTTCGTATATTTTATTCCAGTCGACTGCAGTAAGAGTTTCCATTGCAACGGGATAAATCACCAATTCTTCTTTAAAAATCATACCATACATCATAAAGAACACTTCACCAATCAGTGTAAATATCTCTGTAGTAAAGTCTTCACTTTCTGAGAGCTTCGACAACAGCTGTTTCAGTTTCATACGAATATCATCGTGTAAAGACCACATTACAACTAAAGGTAAGCAATTTTCCCAGACTTTTTCCAGGAATGGAAAAAGAATATTCTCTTTGCGCAGATAATGATGTTCCATTAATAATAATTTGGAAACATTGATTTTTGTTACTTTGTAAGCTCGATCCTTCAAATTTTGTTTAAGCTCATTAAGAATATTTTCTAATTCGCGGTTTTCCTGCATTAAATAATATAAAGCATGACCTTCTTCCGGTTTATCCCATTCGTAATTATTTAAATGATCATAAATTGCGTTCATTACCTTTTCAATTTTATCTTTTATCGCTCCTGGTTTAACTCCCATTCGCAATTGTTTTTCTTCCATAGCTATCATATCGTGAGGAGTGATATACTTTAGAGCTTCGCCATGTTTTGCGAGAAGTTTGGTACCGTCTTCACCCCTTAAGATACCTTGTGAAAACTGGAAAAGGCTTTCTACTCTTTTCTCACTATTATTTATGAATTCCGACATCACTACCTCCCAGTTATTGACTAAACTAATTTGTCTCAAAATTTCACATTGTCAAGACAATGGTGATATTTAAGTGAAATTTTAAAAATCAATAAACTATCCTATCTTTCTTGTAATAAATTCTAGCAGATTCACCGAACACCTATAAATCCAACTAAATGAATAATTGTTCATTTTAGTGATACTAATTATAGTTTCAGCTGTGAACTTTTTTATTTCTAACCTTTTAAGTTCTACATTAGATTCTACTTGACGCATGTTTTTTATAATAAAATTTGGCGTTGATTTTAAAATATAATGAATAAGGATGTGAGAACATGAAGCTGATTTATAATCCGATCTTTCTGGAACACGATACTGGAATGCATCCAGAGAATAAGAAGAGATTATCTTCGCTGGGCGACTTACCTGTTACAAAAATTGAGAATGGAGAACAATATCTTGAACTTGTACATACACCTGAATATATTAAAAAAATCAAAGATTTAAGTGAATCTGGTGGTGGCCATCCGGATAATGACACTATCGTATCGTCTGGTAGTTACGAAGCTGCTATCTATGCTGTTGGTGCTACGATCATGGCATCCAATACAGGAGATTTCGCACTGACCAGACCTCCCGGGCATCATGCTCATTCAAGTAATTCCAGTGGATTTTGTCTTTTTAATAACGTAGCAATTGCTGCGCAATATCATGCAAATCAAGGCAAAAAAGTTCTTATTATCGACATCGACGGCCATCTTGGCTGTGGAACTGAAAAGATATTATATAAATCAAACAAAGTTCTGTATTGGTCCCTTCATCAATTCCCGGCTTTTCCTGGTGGTGGTGATGCGGACGAGATCGGTGAAGGTGAAGGCAAAGGCTACACGATCAATGTTCCTCTACCCGCTGGAAGCGGGGATGAAATTTTTATGGATGCGATGGAAACATTTTTACCTGTTGCCAAGGAATTCAATCCTGATATCGTTGGAATCTCTGCTGGTTTTGATTCTCATCAATATGATCTTCTGTTGGATTTACGATTATCAACTAACGCTTTTTACAAATTAGGACAAATGATCTCTGCTAATTTCAAAAATGTTTTTGCAACTTTGGAAGGCGGATACAATATCGAGGTCTTTCCAAAATGTCTTTATAATTTTCTGGATGGAATAAATGGTGAAGAGATGAAATATTCCGAAACACCAACAGATTCTATGATCCAGACATTCTACGAATATGAAGGCCGCAAAGCTTTGACAGTGCAGCTTTTGAAGAAGCACTGGAAATCAATTTAATTTTTCAAAAAAAAAATATAAAAGAGGAAAAAAAATGAGCATTAAGAATTTAAAAAAGATGTTCAATCCTAAAGTGGTTGCAATTTATGGTGCTTCCGCTCGTGAGGGAAGTGTAGGCCATGCCTTAATGGACAACATCATTGGATCGGGTTTTGATGGAATTGTTTACCCTATTAATCCCAAAAGAACGAATGTATTGGGTGTGAAAACCTATAACACAATCATGGAAGTTCCTGATACAGTTGACCTGGCAATTATTGCCACTCCTGCCAAATCGGCTCCTGCAATTGTAGAAGATTGTGGAATTGCAGGTGTTTCCAGTGTTCTATTGATTTCTGCCGGTTTTGCTGAAGCTGGTGCTGAAGGCAAGAAACTGATGAGTCAAATTTCTGAAACAATTCGTAAATACGACATGAGTTTGATCGGACCAAACTGTCTTGGCTTCATCAAACCTTCTGTGAAATTCAACGCAACTTTTGCCAGTAAAATGGCCCTACCGGGTAAGATCGCTTTTATCTCTCAAAGTGGTGCTTTATGTACTGCAATTCTCGATTGGTCTATCGAGCAAAATGTTGGTTTCAGTCACTTTGTTTCTATTGGTTCCATGATGGATATCAGTTTTGATGATCTGATCGATTATTTTGGTACTGATCCACAAACCAACAGTATCGTAATCTACATGGAATCACTTAAAGATGCACGTAGTTTCTTGAGCGCAGCCCGTGCTTTTGCCCGTAATAAACCAATCATCGTTTTAAAAGCTGGAAAAAGTTCTGAAGGCGCACAAGCAGCATTGTCTCACACTGGTAGTCTGGCTGGAAATGATTTCGTGTTTGATGCAGCCTTTAAACGTGCAGGAATTATTCGCGTTGATACTATCGAAGAACTTTTTCATATCGCTCAAGCACTTTCAATGCAACCTCGACCAAAAAATAATCGTTTGGCAATAGTAACTAATGCTGGTGGACCAGGTGTTATCGCTACCGATACACTCATTGCAAATGGTGGTAAATTAGCTACACTTTCCAATGAGATCATCGAAGAATTGAATCAGCATCTTTCTCCTCATTGGAGCAAAGGTAATCCACTTGATGTTTTGGGAGATGCCGGTCCTGTACAGTATGCTAAAGCATTGGAAATGTGTTCTAAAGATAGAAACGTGGATGGAATTCTGGTTATTCTTACACCTCAATCTATGACTGATCCTACAGCTGTGGCAAAAGAATTAACAGCATTTGCCAAGAAAAGTACTAAAACAGTTCTTGCCTGCTGGATGGGAGCTTCAGATATCTATGAAGGTCAGAAAGTTCTGGAAGCTAATAACATTCCTGTTTATCAAACTCCTGAAGACGCTGTAAAAGCTTTCATGATCATGTACGATTATTCTCGTAATTTACAGATTCTTCATGAAACACCAACCCAAATTCCAACTCAGTTCCAGCCGAATAAAAAAGCAAATAAAGAACTCATCGATATGGTTCTCAATGATAACAGATCAGTGATGACAGAATATGAAGCTAAGCAGTTTCTGGCAAATTATGATATTCCTGTAATTAAAAATGGAATAGCAACTACCGAAGAAGAAGCTGTAAAAATGGCAGAAGATATCGGCTATCCACTGGTGATGAAAATTGCTTCACCAGATATTCTGCACAAAACAGACGTAGGTGGTGTGAAACTAAACATCCAGAATAAAGAGGAAGCAAAGGAAGCGTATTTGAAGATTTTGAAATCATCAAAAGAAAAAGTTCCAGATGCAGATATTCGGGGAGTTTTTGTAGAACAGATGATGAAGAGAAAATATGAATTAATTATCGGCTGTAAAAAAGATCCGATTTTTGGACCGACCATAGTATTCGGAATGGGTGGTGTTGCTGTAGAAATCTTCAAAGATACCCGCGTTGGTCTGCCGCCACTTAATATGGCTTTGGCAATGCGCATCATCGAAGATACAAAGATCTACAAATTGATCAAAGGTTATCGCGGCATGCCGGGAGCTGATATTGAAGCAATTCAATTCTTGTTATACAAATTTTCTTACCTGCTTATGGACTTCCCTCAGATCAATGAAATTGATATCAATCCATTTGGTGTGGATGAACGTGGTGGTGTAGTTCTGGATGCAAAAGTTCTGTTGGATCCAACTTTAGGTGATGTTCCCGACAATTACAGAAAACACCTGGTTATCTCACCCTATCCATCTGAATACACAATTGAACATACAATGAAGAATGGGAAAAAAGTTATCTTAAGAGCGATCAAACCTGAAGATGAATTGATGGAAAAAGAGATGTTCTCAAATTTCTCTGAACGTACCCAAAGATTCCGTTTCTTCCAACTTATCAAAGACATTTCTCACGAACAGCTAATCCGTTATACTCAGATCGATTATGATCGCGAGATTGCCATTATTGCCGAGGTGGAAGATGAAGGCAGAAAGAAGATGGCTGGCGTTGTGCGCTTAATCGCTGATCAATACAACGAAACTGCTGAATACGCAATCGTTATTGCAGATCCATGGCAAAGCCAGGGATTGGGCAACAAATTCACCGATTACATTCATGATATTGCCAAAGCTCGCGGAATTAAAAAGATCTGTGCGAATGTACTAGTACAAAATCATATTATGCAGCACATGTTCAGAGAGCGTGGTTATAAAATGGAAAAAGTGGAAGACAGTTATTACGCTGAATTGGTAATTAACTAAAATAATCTATTCAAAACAGAAAACGGCTCGAAGATAATTCGAGCCGTTTTTGTTTTAAGAAACATTTGACATTAGCACTTGCGCTAGATTTACATGTTGATTGTTAAAATTATATTAGATTAAAAAAAAATCGTTATTATTTTTGCTACGCAATGAGGCAGTATTATAAGTTGTTAATATTCTAAATATATTGGAGGAATTATGTTGATATCGAGATTTGGTGTATTAGTTTTTCTTATCGTGATATTTCTATTTGAAGGATGCGCAAGTTTCAATAATGATAGCACCGATTTATTTATACCTGAAGATGGTTTAATTGCGTACTGGAGTTTTAATGATCGCACGTCACTAGATAATAGTGGAAATGGACATGATGGAGTAAAGCATGGTACAACTTCTACAGATGGGATCGTTGGACCTGCTCTGAAATTCAATGGTGAAACCGATTATATCCAAATACCTCATGATCCAGCATTTAATATGCAAGCTAAAACAATACAATTTTGGTTTAAGAAAGATAATATAACAATTGATGACACTCCGTATAAAGATGACATGGAAGGAATTTTCTGGAAGTCTTTTGATACAGGTTTGAATCGAGCTTTTTCTTTTTCAATAGCGAACCAATCTCCACCGTTTTCATATTATTTGAAAGTAGGAAATGATTCTAATAGTCTAATCACTGCAATTACAGAGCATACGATTATTCCATTTGAGTGGTACCACGCTGTAAGCATTATAGATTCAAATAAAATTTCAATCTATCTTAATGGAGAACTAGTTGATTCAGTTTCGAATGAGGGTATAATTATTCACAATTCTGCACCTATTATAATTGGCAAAGCAGCTGTAGTTTCACCAAAAACACGATACTTTGAAGGAACAATTGACGAAATTCGGATTTACAACAGAGTTTTAAGTGATTTTGAAATACAATCATTATATGCACAAGGTGCTGATCATACATAATATCTTTCTGTCTATTCAAATTATATGATTGCTAGATAGTTGCTAGAACAATCCTATGTGAGACTGGAAACTTACTAATTGGACGGTAATCTGATTTTAGTTTGAGGAGTTACCTTGTTGATTTTCACTACTACAAAAAGGATTGTAACAAAACATTTTGTACTCTTTTATTGAATGGAGCAAACTAAAGTCACTGTTCATAGAATTGCCTGATATTCTCAAATACAAAGCATGAAAAGAGTTAGTATTAACACAAAAAACCTTCCGATCAATAACCGGAAGGTTTTTTGTGTTAATATGTTATTCCAGAAATAATTATTCAACTTTCAGAACTTCATTGATCTTCTTCACAAATTCAGATTTTGGTAAAGCCCCAGTAGACATTTCTGGTTTCCCTTCCATTGGGATGAATAAAATTGATGGGATACTGCTAATTCCAAACATTCCAGCCAGTTGTTGTTCCACATCGGTATCTACTTTGTAAATGATAACCTTGCCATCGTATTCTTTAGCAAGATCTTTCATGATTGGAGCAACTTGTTTGCATGGCCCACACCAATCTGCATAAAAATCTATAATTGCTGGTAATTCACCTATATAACTCCACTGCTCATTGTTTTCGAAATCAAATACATTTTCTTTAAATCCATCCAGTTTAAGTTGGATCGGTTTTCCACTTTCCCCTGCATTCAACATCACTGCAAGAGCCATCAGGGTTAAAACTAATAATACTTTATTTTTCATGATTTTCTCCTAATTTTTAATATTTAATAATCTATCGATCTTGTTCTTATCAAATCCAACCACTGGCACATTATTGACCCACATTTGTGGAACTCCCTGCTGTCCGGTTTTACGCACCATATCTCTTGCGGCTTTTTCATCTCGAGATACATCTATATTTGTAAATCTGATTTTATTTTCTTTTAGATAACTCTTAATTTTTCGACACCAACTGCAGGATGGCGTACTAAATACTATTACTTTCTTCATATTTTCACACCTCATAAAACTATTTATACTTTCTAAGTTAATTGAATATTTTACAATGTCAAATATAAATAGTGATAAAAAACACAATGATGGTTACTAATTATTCTTTACTAAGTTTTAAAATTAGTCTATTTAATAATAATCTCGATCTTACCACCATCGTGATCTTTTAACTTATTAGTAAATGCAATTATCACATCTCTTAGAGCATCATGAACAAAAGGAACCATACTTATTTCTTTTCCTTCTATTTTCAAATTTACTTTCATATCTTTTGCCTTCATTGGCTTTTCTTTACATGCCACTTTCTTTCTCCATTCCTTTATGGTTTTTCTTTCGTTTCATATGATTTAAAATTGTTGGGAAAAGGGTTAATAATCCCAATAATACAAATGCCAACAGTATATTCCATGAGAAAATATCTTTAAGAGAATTAATCGTGTTTAGCTGATTTCCTGTATAAGTGTAAACAAGCGAACCGGGCAAAATCCCAACAGCTGTCGTCCAAGCATAAGTTCTTAAAGGAATTTTTGTAAGACCAGCAAAAAGGTTAATCATCCAGAATGGAAATAGTGGAATGAAACGCAATGTGAGTAAATAACTATAACCATTAACATTCAGTTCTTTATTGAATTTTGCCAGTCTCTCTACATATTTCTCCTGAAGTTTAGCCCCAAGTAAATATCGAGCAAAAATGAAAACACCGATAGCTCCTGCAGTTGCTCCCACATTAACAAAGATCGCTCCCAGAATTGTTCCAAAAACCAAGCCACCGGTTAAAGTTAAAATTGTAGCTCCGGGTATGGAAAAAGCTACCGATACAGCATAGATTAAAATAAAGATTAGCACAGCCAGAAAATAGTTTGCATCTACATAATCCTGTAAAATTCCTTTTTGATTTTGCAGGTTTTCGAAGGTTAGATATTTATGAACTCCTGTTAATCGTATTGCAACGATTACCAGGATCAAGAATAATACGATCAAGATTTTTTTCTGATACGGTTTCATGATTTTCTCTATTGTTTCTCAGTCGATTTGGTAAGTAAAGTTACATTTTGCTTGGTAAAGAATCCGGTGAAATCTCCATAACGATGAATATACTCATTTACCAGAAGTGTATTGGGTGAAGCAACTGTAAAAGTTTGCTTCAAGCCTTCATCGGGAGACCCAATCAATTCTACCAGGTAATCCAAACCATCTTGTTTCAAGCTTTCATAAGTTGTTTCAATATTCTCAGTTACAAAGGCCATGTGATGAGTCCTAGGTCCGTAATTATAGCTGAATTTTTCAGTTGGTCCGGACTCTTCCAGATTTTTGAATGGAACAATTCCGGATGTGAAAACCATGGTAAAATTTTTGCTGGAAAGACGGGCTACGTTGGTGATTGAATTAAAACTCTCCACATAAATCGCAAAATCAAAGTGGTAATTAGTTAGTTCCATAAATTCAATGATAGCTGCATCACGTTCTTCGGCTCGTACTCGAGTTGCTGTATGATCCAGCAATCCAATATTTTTCAGATAACTTCGATTTGGCTTTTGTAGTTCCCAGTTCAGAATTGAACTGTCTTCGGTCATATAATCTTGATTTTCCTTTTTCCATTCTATTATTCCCACAGAAATTCCAGTATATTCTGATGGTTTTGATTGGATGAAACTGAAGTTATCATTATTACTTGGTTTGTTCTGAATGAATTTCTTTCCTCTTTCCTTTTGGATTTCATAGTATTTCTTTAAATCATTCCCTTTAAAAATGAATGTTTCCAATCTTGTATTTGGGAGGTGTTTAGATTTTGGATTTAAATTATATTTTCTGAATGGATTTTCTTCTGATTTTCTACCTCGTACTAGAATATCTGCAGATCCCTTTAGTTTCAAAACACAAGTTACAAATTCTTTATCCTCGAAAACAACATCATAATCATAACCGGTAAAATTCAAAAATTCCTGAGTAGCTTCTTTGATATTGTCCAATTCTACATTCACTATAATTGCCTGCAAACCACCCACGAGATCATTTAAATTAAGCCTTTCATGTTCTACTGCAACTCGTTTCACTTCTTCCTGAAGGAAATCATCACTGTTTTGAAAATCATAATATGAATCATGTTTATGAGGATGAAATGGACATTTGCCATCTTCAACATCATGATAAACTTTTTTGCATATTGAACATACTATTTTAGACATTCTTCCTCCAGATTATAAGAATATTTTCTTTATCAAATTCTTCATCCAGTCTTTGAATGAACGCTTAAGATAATTAAAGCTGATTCTTTGAAATATCTCAGCCTGAGTTGGATAAGAAAAAATGAATGATGCGAATGCTGAAGCTTTCATCCCTTTGGCAATTGCTAAAGAAGCTAAAGGAATCATCTCCCCTGCTTTTTCACCCACCATTGTTGCTCCAATGATCTTTCCTTTCTTGCCAAGAATCAATTTCAGAAATCCATCTCTATCATTATCAGTTTTGGCACGATCAATTTCCTCCAAAGGAAAACTCATTGAATCCCGATAAATTCCCAGTTGTTCCGCCCAAGGCTGAGTATAACCAATGTGTGCAACTTCTGGTTTGGTATAGGTCGTCCAGGGAACCATTGTGTACGAAGATTTTCCACCGAAACCCAGGATGGCATTTGGCACAACTTTCCCCGCCTGATAACCTGCCATATGAGTAAATTGGAAAGGTCCTGTCACATCACCGGCAGCGAAGATGTTTTTCACCGATGTCTGCATTTTTTTATTGGTTTGGATGTAACCTCGATTATTTGTTTCAACTCCTATCTTTTCCAGACTCAAACCTTTTGTATTGGGAATGCGTCCTGCAGAAACCAGCAGTGCGTCTCCTGAAATAGCTTTATCTTCTCCGTTCATTTCAACAATCACAGATTTCAAATCATCCTTTCCGCTAATGGATTTCACTTTGCATTCCAGACAAAGTTCAACTCCATCTTTGGCAAAAACCTGCTTCATCACATCCCATACTTCAGCATCGTCCTTGGGAAAAAGATGATCATTTTGATCGATGATTGTTACTTTGGACCCAAGATGTCGGAATCCCTGACCCAATTCCAAACCGATTGGACCACCACCGATAATGACCAAATGTTCCGGAAGTTTTTCCAGATCAAAAATAGTCTGGTTAGTTAGAAAACTCACTTTATCCAAACCGGGAATAGCAGGAATTCTTGCAGTTGAACCTGTAGCAAAAACCAGTTTCTTACCTGTGATCTGTTGGTCGTTAATCTTCACAGTATAATTATCGATCACTTCCGGTTCACCCAGAAAAACCTTAACACCCAAACCTTCAAATCTTTCTTTGGAGTCATGTGGTTCAATTTCAGCAATCACATTTTTTACCCGTAGCATCACTTTTTTCAGGTCAACTTCTCCCAGTTTTGCATCTAAAGCAAATTCTCTAGAATTGGTAATATCTTTGGCAAGATGTGCCGTTCGAAGGAAAGCTTTACTGGGAACACAGCCGTAATTCAGGCAATCTCCACCCATTTTACGGTTTTCGATCAGGGCAACTTTTGCTCCCAATCCACTAGCTCCTGAAGCGACAGTGAGTCCGGCACTACCGGCTCCAATAATTATTATGTGATAATCGTATTTCATTTTTTTCCTCTTATGGTTTGTTTAAATTCCAATTGTAATCAAGATATTTGATTTTATATGTGGATGTATCAATTCCCGAATATTGCTTAATAAATTGTGGAATCCCATTATTGAAATCAGCTTTAAACCATTTGAAAATGGGAGAAAGTACAACTTCCTTTTTTGATTGATCTAATTTCATTCCTTTTGTTTCATTCATTAGAAATAATCTGGTATTGTCTTCTAATTGTTCAATCACAGTTTCCGGTCGGTAAGCTTCGATTCTAATATCAGGACAGGAAAGTGATGCACAGACTATCCCGAAATGAATGAGTGGTTGATCCATTTCCCGTAGAATTTCGTGTTCGATCTCACCAAGTGAATAGGTTTTTCCACCAATGTTGATCGCATCATTTTTCCAGACTGGTTTAAAGAGATTACCAGCATCTTTGATGCTATTTGGAATATCGTTCTCGAACACAACTTTTATCGCTGCAATATTATAAACATTTATCCAAAAGGTCAGTTTTTGATTCCTGGTTTTTAATTTGGAGATATCAAAATCTTGAAGAAGATCTATAATTTCAGGGAATGTATTATCGCTTCTCAGAGCAGAATAATCAACACTGTTGAATTGAATATTTTCTCGATTGCTCTGTTTTACATATTTTGTGGTAAGTTTATCCCAATTGTCATATATCTCTGTCTGGGCAAATGCCAGAACTGGTATTATCATCAGTATCATCATCAACTTTATCTTCATAAAAATCTTCACTACCCAGGATTTCTTGAATCTTTTGTGCAATCCCAGATTTCCTTTTTGTCGATCCCAAATATTCTTTTACATCGTCAAAAGTATCAAGGTCGATTCTTTTTTCTAAAAGATAAAGTTTATTAACTGAATTCCGAATTATTTCTATAGTCTGATTAAAAACCTGATCTGTACTCCAATCGATATTTTGGAAATACTTTGGATTGAAGCTAACTTTTTTAAAACCAATTAAATAATATCCACCATCATAGGCTGGACCTAAAACAATATCGTGATCAATTAAAGAATTAAAGACCCGATTAAATAGATCAACAGAAAGTTCTGGCGTGTCTCCTCCGATCAAAACAACAGCATCGAATTGCTGCTGAAAGTAGCGTTCAAAGGCATTTGCCATTCTCCACCCAATATCATTTCCTGTTTGCGGATGAAATTCTGTATTTTCACCAAAAAGTTCTTGGAAACCAAATAATGATTCTGGAGGAGAATATTCGATGCTGATTTTGTGAGCTGTTTCTTTAGCATTTTGCCAATTATCCAGAAGAACATTTTTGTATATCTCTGCAGCTTGGAAAGCTCCAATTTCTTTTGATAATCTTGATTTAACTTTTCCCGGTTCAGGAAATTTGGTGAGAAAAATGATCTTTGTTTTCATGTTATAAATCAGAATAGACTATTCCGATATTTCGCCACCTCAGCTGGAGCCGCTGCCTGCCGCGCACCCATAGCAATGATTAGCGGTACGAATGGTTCTATTTACTAATTTTTTGTAATCAAAATCTTTAATATGTCCAATTGGATTTAGTTTCATATCCAGCATTTGATTAAAATCACAATCGTAAAGCAGGCCATCATATCCCACGGAAACCTGATGCCGACACATAAGATTTTCAATCGTGCACGGATTATAGGCATTCACCAGAATTTCCATATAATCAGTTAATTTACCAGCTCGAATCAGACTTTCAAGGAAACGGTTAATAGGAATATTATTTATGCAGTATAAGTTATTAAAAATGATACCAAATTTTTGATTTAAGTTTTCTTTGAATTCTCTTTCCAACTGCTGCTGAGAAGAGCTGATATACAAACCAGTTGGATTATAAACCAGATTTAATGGAAGTGATTTGCCATACCCGAGTTTATTCAATTTTTGCAGTGCTAATATTGACTTCTCGAAGACTCCATCACCCCGCTGCCTGTCTGTAGTATTAGAGCGAAAATGTGGTAGGGAAGCAACGATTTCTACCTGATGTTCTGCCAGGAATTCATAAAGATTTTCATATCCCGGTTCTTCCAGAATTGTAAGATTACAGCGGTCGATAACATGCTTCCCGGCTTTGAGCGATTCAATTACAAAATAACGGAAATATTCATTCATTTCCGGAGCACCACCAGTTAGATCGACAGCCTCAATTCCTGGAGTACTGCGTATCGCATTTAAACAAAATTCAACAGTTTCTTTGTTCATTTCCCGCTCATCCAGCGGTGAGGAATTCACATGACAATGCTTGCAAGCCTGATTGCATTTTCTGCCGATATTTACCTGGAAAGTTTTTAAACTGAGTGCTTTTAAAGGAAACTCAGCTGACTCTTCAGCTTTCTCTTCAAACGGAGGTGCATTTTCTCGCAGGATTTTTAATTGTTCAGTTGTTTCCATTATTTAGATCAATGTCTCATCTATTTTATTCATCATTTGTGTGCTGTGAACAAGAGTGATTCCAGCTGCCATTGCTGCACCAACATGAACAGCTTCGTTCATTTGTTCTTCATCGGCACCTTTAGCAAGGCATGCATCTGTGTAAGCTTCTATGCAATAAGGGCATTTTAGAACGTGAGCAACTGCCAAAGCTATGAGAGATTTTTCTCGTTCGCTAAGAGCACCTTCTGCCATTACTTTGCCATAATAATCGAAGTAAGCTGAGCCTAATTCTTTATTAACTCGGGTAATATTACCAAACTTCTTCAAATCTTCTGATTTGTAATAAACATCCATTTTTCACACCCCTCTCTTGTTTTTTGCTCTTGGATAAAATCTACTCAATTTTTTCGGTGATACACCTAAAAAGTATAATATTGAAAGAATTGGATTTCTTAACATCACAAAAAATAAACCTTCCTCTTCCCACCTGCGTGCAGAAGTTTTAATGTTAGCTGGAATTATGCATATCTTTTCACTTCGCTTTTTAATCCTCTGCATAATCTCGATATCTTCCATCAAAGGAATTTCTGAGTAGCCACCGATTTCTTTAAAAAACTCTTTTGTGAAAAACTGACCTTGATCACCGTAAGGATACCTTGTAATTCTCCCTCGCATGGAACTTGTTCGTGAAATGATCTCTCTCAATATGAAATTCTTGCTTGCAAACCAGATATCGAAAGATCCAGCGTTGAAACCACTTTTTACCGTTTGATCAATCATTTGTAAACCATTTTGGGGGAGCTTGCTATCAGCATGCAGAAAAAGCAAAACATCTCCTTTTGCTTGTTCTACTCCTATGTTCATTTGAATTGCCCGACCTGGTTTCGAAAAAAGTTTAGTGCATTTTTCATCTCTGATCAATTTAATTGTAGATCCCGATTCTTCTCCGTCCACAACAATAATTTCATAATCATGGAATGACTGTTTTCTAATTCCAAACAACGTGTCATTGATTCTTGGTTCATTGTAAACTGGAATAATAATTGAAATCATTTTTAATCCATAGAAAGAAATCTACCTATCCCATTTCTCATTCAAATCTTTGATTTTCAGCTTCAGTGACTCATTAATTTGATGTGATTGTAATCGCCATTGCCAGTTACCGGCTGCCTGTCCAGGTGTATTAAATCGTGCTTCGCTTCCCAGTTGTAAAAAATCCTGCAACGGAGAAATAGAGAAAATAGCTTTGCTCTTCCAAATAACCTCGATCATCTTCCAGGCCACTTCAGATTCCTGACATTCCAAGAATTCCGTAATCTGCTTTCTTTTATCAGGTGACAGTTTGTTGAACCAGCCAAGAGTAGTTTCGTTATCATGAGTTCCTGTGTATGCTACACAATTTTCAATGTAATTTTGCGGTAAATATGGATTATCACGACCACCATCAAAAGCAAACTGTAAGATCTTCATTCCTGGAAATCCAAATTTATCTCGCAAAGCAATTACATCATCTGTAATCACACCAAGATCCTCAGCAAGAATAGGAAGATCAGCAAATGCCTTTTGCAATTCAGAGAATAAACCTTCTCCCAATGCAGGTTGCCAGCTGCCATTTTCGGCTGTTTCTTCATTTACTGGTACAGCCCAATATCCACTAAATCCTCGGAAATGATCCACACGGATCAAATCATACATTGCTAAAGAATGCCGGAAGCGATCTTTCCACCAGGCAAAGTTAGTCTCTTTCATTTTCTCCCAATTATAGAGCGGATTTCCCCAGAGCTGCCCGGTTGGACTAAAATAATCAGGAGGAACCCCAGCTACGATTGTAGGATTAAGTTGTTCATCAAAATAGAAGAACTCGGGATTTGCCCAGGCATCGGCACTATCCATTGCTACAAATATCGGCATATCACCCAGAATAGTAATTCCTTTTTGCTTAGCATAATCATTAATTTTTTGCCACTGTTGAAAAAATGAGAACTGCAGGAATTTATAATATTCTATACTCTCAGCAAGGATATTTCCATATCTCTCTAAAACTAATCTATTACGTAATTTAATTTCTTCAGGCCAACTGCTCCAAGCATGCCCATCATGATGTTCTTTCAAAGCCATGAACATGGTATAATCATCCAGCCAAAAAGAATTTTCAGTACAATATGTATTGAATTCCGGAGAGTGATTGAAATTTTGAAATGCTTTTTTTAAAATTTCGTTTTTCATTGGGATCAAACGACCGTAATCTACTTTTTCTACAGGTAAAGTATCAAAAATATTTACATCTTCATTAGTCAGCAATCCTATTTCAATCAGTTTTTCCAGATCAATAAAAAACGGATTTCCAGCAAAAGCAGAAAAACATTGATAAGGGGAATCGCCATAACCTGTCGGCCCTAACGGACATATCTGCCAGATACCGCAGTTTGTTTCGTTCAGAAAATCGATAAAATCATAAGCTTCCTGCCCAAAAGTTCCAATTCCCTGGTGATTCGGTAGAGAAGAGATATGAAGCAAAACACCATTTGATCTTGATTCAAATTTCACGCTTATTTCTCACGCATCAATTGATCATAGATATCCATATACTTTTCTGCAGTTTTCTTCAAGTTAAAGATACGTTTCGATTCACTCATAATACGCTGTAACTGCTTTTCTTTTAATTCTACAGGAAGATCATAGAATTTGTGTGCTTCCTGGAAGCCATAATCCAAACCTGCTCGATCTGAGATGAGAAAGCTGAATCCGTTTCCAGAATCATTTTCCACATCAAGCTGGGTGATTGTATCTTTCAAGCCACCGGTAGAGCGAACTATAGGTAATGTGCCAAACCGGAGAGCTTCCATCTGTGGTAATCCGCAGGGTTCATAACGAGATGGCATCAATATGAAATCAGCAGCCGCTTTTCCCAGGTTGCTGAGATGTTCTTCAAAATTCATGTATGAGACTTGTGGGAATCTCTGGCTGAATTTCTTCATTGCATCTTCCAGTTTTTTATCACCATTTGCCACAACAGAAATCTGCATATCATATTTCTTCAGAAAATACTCCATATTGTTGAGTAATAAATCCGGACCTTTCTGGAAATAAAGACGATTTGGCCAGAAAAACAATGGAACATCTGGTTTTAAAGGTAATCCAACTTTCTGCTGGAAAAGTATTTTATTCTCTGCTTTCTTTTCCATCATATTGTATTTATTGAAGTTAATAATGTCGCGCATAACTTTGGAATTTACATTATCATTTGGTGCATTCAAGATTCCTGCGGCCCGGCCTGTATCGCATTTCATTTTAATCATATCATAAACCGGTTTGGTAACAATATCGGGGAACATGTTTTCCTTCAATTCTTCCAGGAAGGTTTCACTAACTGTATTAAAATAGTCCGAAGCAAAGATAGCTGTTGCTGTAAAATCTACCGGATTAGTTCTAAAATGAGTTTTCCAATTTTCTTTGATATTATCGGGATAATTTGCGAAATAAAGCCATTCCAGAAAATCTAAAGGGCGAATTCCGCTGGTCTCAATCTCCATCATTGTCTGCTTTTCTGTAAAGATGTTGTGCAACGTAAATAGTGATTTTATGCCTTTTTTCTTAGCTGCTGCAGGTATTAAGCCTGTCATCCAGTCGTTACAATGCACGATATCTGGTTGAACATAATCCAGAAGCTGATTGATAACATGCCTTTGCAGAGCTAATGAACGACGGATAGGTGAATGAATAATATTATCTTCGTATGGGTTCTTTAAATAAGAAAAAGCACTATCGTTCACAAGGTGAATGCCACGTCCGCTGAGCACTACTGCCAGCTTGTCTATTTCCTGACTGGTAATGTGCGACATATGTTGAATGCTGCGATCGTATTTCGGTAGCACAATATGCAATTCAAATTCCTGACTGGCGTTGAGATGCTTTACAAGACTAGCGGAAATATCTCCCAGTCCCCCACCTTTAGCTGCTATCAGGTTGGCTGCATTCCCCATTCCTTCTGGCAACTCTGTTATTTCCGGCGTGCAGAGCAAGATCTTTGGTTTGGAAGATTTCTTAAATACTTTCTTATATTGTCGACTGATCTCTTTTGACATAATTTCGGAAGAGTTATCTTTCATATTTCCATTCCTTCTTTAGCAGATCGATTAAATTTTCAACCTTGAACTCAGATTTTGCTTCAATCTTCAGAAGCAATTCTACAAACATATCCCACCTATTAATTACTTTTTTATCTTCTATTGCTATTGGAATTATGATCTTCATCCAATTCATCATTTGCTCCAGGGCTTCATGATTGTACCAGATGATTTTTTCAAATTCATTTATTTGCAGATAATTTATGATTTGTGGTTTCTGCATTAATTCTTGCAGCCAATCCTCAGAAGGTATTCGATCTTTTAAATTGGTATGCAACTCAATTATCAATGCCAAAATTGCTAAATTATCTGGTTTGGTATCCTTACTTATTTTCTGCAGCAGGTCTAAAACTTCATATTTGATCTGTGATTCTTCCAGCCAGTTATCTCCAAATTTTGTTATTAGATGTTCTGTTAACGGTTCAATAAATCCGGAAATAATTATTAAAAACTGTTCATCAGTAGTAAATGAAATAGGTGATATTTTCAGGATGTTCTGTATATTATTGCAGATCTTTACCGAGATATTCGGATCTGTTTTTAGATCAACACTTTGCATAAGATCTGCAATGTCAGTACCAAATCGAAAAATTAGTTCCTGTTTATACATCTGCATAAATTTATCGGGATTATTAATCCAGTTCATCTGGATTTGTTTGATCAGATCGATAGACAATAGGTTGTTAAATGCATTCAGCATTTCATTAAATTCCAGTCTTTTCATTTCTCTGGCTAAATTTGCTGTACCTTTCATTTGTAAATGTTCGAATAATTTTTCGATCATTCCATCTTTATCTTCGATCTCCTGAACCTGCCAGAAAACTGAATATTTGAATGCACTCAAGATCACATGCAAACCAGAATTATGCAAATCACTCGATCTTCGAACAAAGGTTTGTCCAGATATTGAATCAGTAAAGATCGTGAACCAGTTACTCAGGTTATGAAGATGCCAGGCCTTAGCCAAGCTGGTGGGTTGCCATTCCACTTTCCCATCTTTAAGAACAGGTTTATTTGCCTGGTGGATAGAACCGGAAGTTTCCTGGAACACGTTATGATATACTACCAGACTTCGTTGTCCATCAACCTCGTTACTATAGGCAAAAACATTTTTGTTAAGATTACCATCGTCAGTAATGAAATCGTATAGGATGAAGTTATCTACTTCAGCAAAAAGCTTTCTATTTCGAATCAGAGGAAAGACCTCAGTTTCATGTCTATTCAGAAGTGCTTCATTCACATCTTCCCAATGTCGTGGACGCGAATATTCCATTCCATAACGTTCAGTAAAACCTTCTATCTGTCCATGGGCAAACATGGGTAAACCAGGCATTGTGGCCATCAGCACACACACACCAAAATATTTATCATCCGTTCCGAATTGAGATATTGCTGTATCTTCATCAGGATTACTCATGAAATTCACAAAACGCTTCAGAATCTGCGGATTGAAGTCGAGGATATTCTTAATAGAATCTCTATATTTTGCATTTTCTTCTGCTTTCAGCATATTCATGAAAGCGCTGTTATAAACACGATGCATACCAAGTGTACGCACAAAATAACCTTCCATCATCCAGAAAGCTTCAGCTAGTAGCAACGTATCAGGAGCTTCCTGGGCCACTCTATCTACTACTTCGCGCCAGAACTCATTGGGTATCTGCAAATTAAATTCTTCATCGGAAATTGCATAACGGGCTCTTGAAGGAATATCACCTCCACTTCCCTGCTGTGGAAACCATAAACGACGAATATGCTTTTTTGCCAATGTCATAGCGGCATCAAATCGAATAACCGGATAGAATTTTGCAATCTCAACAATCTCCTTGATCACAGCTTCTCTTACTTCCGGCAAAATGTAATTCAATTGGGCTGTATCGTTCCAGGGAAAACTGGTTCCGTCATTACCATGATAGACAAATCGCGTTCTATTATCCCTTTTGTCATGCAGCTTAAATACAACTGCCGCATCGGTTTCATCATAATAGTGATCTTCTATGAAAACTTCAATTTCATCTCTATTTGAAATATTCTGGCTGTGAAATTGATAAGCTGGGAAAGGTGGTTCATCAGCTTGCAGGAACCAATCGGGGTGCTGTGCAAGCCAATCGGAATCAATTCCCATGTGATTGGGAACCATATCGCAACCGATCCGCATCCCAAATTTCCAGGCATTTCGCTGCAAATTACGCATTGCTTCATCGCCGCCCAATTCTTGTGCAACGTGATAGTTTTTAAGAGAATACGCACTAGCTATGGCATCACTGTTTCCCTTAAGCTGTTTGAATTTTTTAGAAGCAAAACTTCGTTCCCAAATCCCAATCAGCCATAATCCATTGAATCCTTTTGCTGCCAGATATTGTAATTCTTCATCTGGAATCTGATCCAGCTGCTTGATCTCACGATTATATTTCCGACTTAGTTGAGCTAACCATACATAAGTTGATTTTGCAATGAGAACCAGAGAAGCCATCCAAGTTTGATCTTCTGAAAACCTTTCATATTCGATATCTTCAGAGTTAAAATCGTAAACCTGAGTAGGACCGGGACCACCACCACGAAATGTGTTCTCTTCCTGTAGAATATCAATTCCCAATAGTACTGACCATAGTAGCTCATCCAAAATTCCAGTAAAATTTGTTCTGATAAAACTAAGCTGTTCGTAAATAGAAAATGGGAATTTTTCAAAAGCCAACGTTAAGATTTCGAAAAGTGAAAAATTATCTAATAATTTAGGTTGTTCAGAAAAGAAATCTCTTAAGTTTTCAATCACCTCTACAAATTTAGTATCCGCTCTTAATCCCGCATCAGAGAATAGAAGTTGAAAAGGTATAAATGCGGGATTCTCGTTGCACAACCAAATAACTATCAAATCTGATAATTCCGGATTTTCTGAAATTAAAAAATCTGATCCATACTTCTGATTGATCTCTGTAATCTGCTTTTTCCCAAGTTGTGTTTCCAGAAATTCATACATGTCTTCTATAATTTTGGGATCAAGTTTATGTAAATAATTCGCTAAAATTAGTCGATAAGCTCTGGTTAAAAGATTCATTCCAAATAATTTTGCGCTGGAGATGCCCTTGAACTGATCGAATTTCTGCAGTTGATGAGCTAAAATATTTGCTTCTTTATCGTTTGCTAAACTTAGAGAATTCTGAATTTCCTGTTCTTGAAGAGAGAAATCAACAACTGCTTGTCTTCTAAACGGAACTCCATTATCAATATAATTCTTATTATTTAATCTTTCTAACATTTTGTTTCCGTTACTCCATACTTAGAGTCTTACTTAACACTAATAATACCATTTAATGAATTCTTTGAAGTCGGTGTGACAATATGGTTTTGGGCGAAGTCGTACATTCAGGTTTTGCTGACCAGTTCCGGTAATTTTAACCACATTTTCGAAAATAGCTTGTTTCCCTTTTCTTTCAATCAAATTCAGCGGGATCAATTCCCAGCTATCTTGTGAATCCTGGTAAAAAGCATCTACTGTAAACAGATCATCTGGAGCTCCATCCATATCGATCTCAGCACGAATTTTCATTTCGAAATTGGTTTTGATCTGCTGTCCATGATACACATTCATATCTACTTTTTTGAATATGATCTTATCCCAATATGTTTTTATGTTTTGCAAGATCTCCTTGTATGTGTGGATCTCTTTGAACTCATTTTCTGAAACTTGCTTCATATTGGTGTAACCCATCAAATAAAAGGAGTTCAGGTAATCTCGCAATACACTGTGCATATTAAAATTACTACCAACATCATAGATAGAATGCTTCATCATCTCAATCCATTTTTTCGGCATACCATTTCGGTCTTGTTCATAATACAATTTTGTAATATTAAATTCCAGAAGATCATAGATCTCGTTTGATTCCAGTTTATCCCGCACTGCAGGATCACTTACATTTTCACCTGCTTTTATGGCCCAGCCGTTATTTTTAGTATAGCATTCCGGCCACCAACCATCCAGCACACTCAGGTTCAATGCTCCATTCATGCCAGCTTTTATACCTGATGTCCCACTAGCTTCCATCGGTTTTATCGGATTATTCAACCACACATCCACACCTTGAATAAGATGTCTTGCGACATTAATATCATAATTTTCCAGAAAAACGAAACGGTCTTCCACTTTGTTTTCGAGGGCAAAATCGATCAATGCTTTGATGGCAGCCTTTCCTTTTTCATCGGCAGGATGGGCTTTCCCAGCAAAAATAAATTGAACAGGACGACGTTCATTTGTGATGACCTTAAGTAATCTTTCTTTGTTATCCAAGATCAATGCTCCACGTTTGTAAGTAGCAAAACGGCGTGCAAATCCGATGAGTAGATGATTCGGATTGAATACTGTATTTGCTTTATTGGCAGATTCTCCTCGATAGATAAGAGTGTTCAGAAGACGCCTGCGAACAAAAGTAATAAGCTGTTCTTTACGCTGCTGATGTGCTTCCCAAATCTCTACATTCGGGATTGTATTTACATTTTCCCACACCTTTTTGTCTTCTGCTTTATGCAGGTAATCGCTTCCTAAATAACGGTCAAAAAGCCTTGCCATTTGACGACTGATCCAACTTTGCACATGAACACCGTTGGTTATAGCTTGAATTGGAAATTCATCTTGATACAACTGAGGATATATTGGATGCCACATTTCTTTGGAAACCTTGCTATGTAGCTTGGAAACACCATTTATATATTTGGAAAATCTGATGGCAAGAGCAGACATATTAAAATTATTATTACCAGGAACCTGAGCAAGAGATATGAATTGATCAAAGCCTATCCCGCAGGAAGTGATCTCACTTTCCAGAAAATGTTTAACAAGTTGTATTTCAAATTCTTCATTGCCGGCAGGAACAGGGGTATGTGTTGTAAAAACCGAACTGATCCTTACAATATTGGCCGCTTCATCAAAAGAGAAACCATCTTTCTGGATCAGATTCTGCAATCTTTTAATTATCAGAAAGGCCGAATGTCCTTCGTTCAAATGATAGACACTGGGATTTATATTCAATTTTTCAATAAGTTCCAATCCGCCAAAAGCAAGAATGATCTCTTGGAGCATTCTTTTTTGCGGATCTGATATATACAGATGGTCTGTAATACTACGGAATTGAGCTTTGTTTTCATCCAGGTTTGAATCTAGAAGATAGAGTGATACTTTCCCTACTTTGATAAGCCATACTTTCAGATGGACGAGATCTTCGCGAAGTTTCACCTTTAGAACAATATCCTTTCCATCTGCATCTCTTACTTTTTCGATCGGTTTGCTATACCATTCATTTTCGGTATATACTTCTTCCTGCATACCCTGCAGATTTATCTTTTGATTAAAAAATCCATAACGATATAAAAGACCAAATCCAATGAGAGGAATACCCAGATCGGAGGTAGCTTTCAGGTGATCTCCAGATAACACTCCCAATCCACCTGAATACACAGGTAGAGATTCATGAAGGCCATATTCCATTGAGAAATAAGCAACTTTGAAATCCGGATCAAAACTTTTTTTATCATTGTCTGTAGTCTTATAAAAACCTTCATAACTAAGATAAGTTTGGAATTTGGTAAAAACTGCATTCATTTCATGAACAAATCCCTGATTCTCCGCAAGATCCGACCATTTTTCCTGGTTTACTTCCTGCAGAAGTTTCTGTGGATTGTGATCATATTTGCGAAACAATATCGGATCGATGCGACTGAACAAGCGAAAAGCATCTGGATCCCAGGTTGACCACAAATTCCCAGCCAGTTTCTGTAAAGGATCTAAGCTCTCCGGTAATTCAGGTTTCACATAGAATTTTTTAAATTTTATATTATCTTTCATTAATTCCTCCATACCATTTGAAATTCTAATACATGATCATTATGTCAATATTCTTCATGTTTTATTTGACGGAAATCAGGTGGGAAAGAGTTTATCTGCAAATTGGAAAAGTTATGAATAAATTACATGAGATAAAATTAGTTTACACTCCGCCTACAAGCGGTGAACATAAAGTTTTTGTTGCCGGTAACTTCAGCGATTGGCAGCAATTGGAAATGAAAGAGGAAAGCGGTAATTATGCAATCACTCTGCAGCTTACGGCAGGAAAATATCCATATAAATTTATTGTGGATGGTCGTTGGATCACAGATCCAAATGCTGTTAGTTTTGATAATGATTATATGGGTGGCAGCAATAGCCTGCTAGATGTAAAAAGCTCTTTTGAACCTTTATTCATCGTTCCCGTTCAATTTGAACCTAACCGGATCGTCCTGAAGACTATTGCATTTTCAGGTGATTTTATAAATTGGAAAACAGATAAAATTATCATGAATAAGATTGGAAAAGATTTGTACGAAAAAGTTTTACTTCTTCCAGCTGGTGAGTATGAGTATAAATTCATTTTGAATTTCAAAGATTGGATTACTGATCCTGCTAATCCAGACAAAGTAAGCGATGATCATGATGGTTTCAATTCCTTACTGAAAGTTGATGAGAAATTTGAGCTTTATGATAGTTCACAGGAACTAATTTTCACCTATAATCTAATTGATAAACATTATCCAATCGGAGAAACTATTGGTAACGATTTGGTTCGATTTGCCTGTAGAACTTACAAGAGAAATATCGATTCAGCTTTTGTTATATATAACGAAACAAAACATAAGATGACCAAATTCTTCTCTGATAACTGGTACGATTACTATTCTATTGTTTTACCTGAAAAACCTACTGAAACTTTTTTGATCAACTTAGACAAAGGTGGAGATACAGTAGCATTAAAACATCCTAACTCCTTTAAAATAAAAGCAAATGGATCAGATCTAGACTGGGCGCAAAATGGGAACTTTTATCAGATCTTCTGCGATAGGTTTTGTAATGGAGACGTTAAACTGAATCCTGATTTCAGTGAATGGTATTATGATCCAAAGCAAAATCCTCTTGCTCCAGAAGTTCAAGCTAAAATGTATCGATTCGAAAAAAACTGGAATAATTATGAAATTCTTAAAGATGATCCAAATAAACATTTCACTTTTTACGGTGGCGACCTGGTTGGAGTAATACAAAAAATCCCCTATCTGCTAGATTTGGGAATTAATTGTATCTATTTTAATCCACTGGTTAAAAGTGCTTCAAATCATAAATACGACACCTTTGACTACATGCAGGTTGATGAACATTTTGGTGGAAATTCGATTTTTAAAGAACTGGTTCAAGAGTGTCATAAAGCAGGAATCAAAGTGATAGTAGATTTTGCTTTTAATCATGTAGGAACTGGGTTTTTTGCCTTTCAAGATTGTTTGAAGAACGGAAAAAAATCAAAATATTTCAATTGGTTTGACTGGTATAAATGGCCACTTCCAGAATCCATAGATAATAGTTTCGTTGCTTCTGAATTTTATCAATGCTGGTGGGGGCACAGTACATTACCCGATCTCAATTTTGATCTCAGTCGGTTACATCCGGAGGAAAATTATCTCCATAACGAAAAGGATGCTGAAGTCAATTTGCCTCTCGTTGACCATATTCTAAAAGCAGCTGAATTCTGGTTGCAGAATATGGAAATTGATGGATTCAGATTAGATGTTCCAAACGAAGTTCCTTTCTGGTTTTGGAAGTTGTTTAGAGCAAAAGTTAAATCTCTTAAATCAGATGCATATCTAGTTGGTGAAATCTGGCATAATGCATCAGAGTGGATAGGTAAATATTTCGATGGTGTGATGAATTATTCTTATTTCCGAGAGCCTGTACTACAATTTTTTGCCCTGCAAAATTGGACGAAGCAACAATTTCTGCAGGAAATGATCAAAGGTTTGCATAATTACGGGTTTTATAATCTTAGTTTAATGATGAACCTGATCAGCAGTCATGATACATACCGCTTTCTAGAGGCCTGTGATGGTGATATAAAAAGGATGAAGTTAGCCCTGTTATTCCAATTTTCCTGGATCGGGATTCCACATATTTATTATGGTGATGAAGTTGGCATGGAAGGGGGAAATGATCCTGACAACCGACGGCCAATGAACTGGAATTATACTAAAGATGCTGATTTGAAGAACCTGCATGATTTTGTAATGAAACTTGCTTCAATCCGAAAAGATAATCCAGCCCTAGTTTATGGAAATTTGAAGATTAAAGATAATTCTTCTGATTTGATAGTTCTTGAAAGACATCTTGCCAATGAACATATTCTTGTTATCTTAAATCCCAGTTCTGTTGATAAAAGCTTTTCAATAGACACTATCAAGAACTGGGAAGTACTGATTGATTCTGGAGAATGTAAATTAGACATAAATTCCCGGTTGCTTGAAATATCTCCTTTTGCTGGTACTATGTTAAAAGCGAAGTGTTAAATCTTTGACATTAAGTTTAATAATTATTTTCTAGTTTTTATAAAAGGAAAAAGGAATTCGGTTTTATGATAGAGATCAGGAAGAAGTTAATTGAAACGATTCAGCATTTCGGTGACATTAAAGTGCTGGTGATCGGAGATGTGATGCTGGATGTTTACGAATTTTGCCATTCTGAGAATAGTAAACCAATTGATTCCGAACAACCTGGAAAACGAGCTTATCGATCTCATGAGATAATAAAAGAACTTGGTGGAGCAGGTAATGTAGCAGCCAATCTTGCATCACTGCAAATCCCTGTTTCTTTAGTCGGAATAACCGGCAACGATGAACATTATCATAAAATTGTGGAAATTGCTGAATCTCAGAATATTAGTTATTTTTTACATCGAGACTTATCTCGATCAACAACAGTAAAAGCTAGATTATATGTAGATGATGAATATCTGCTGCGAAGAGATGATGAGAATATTCACAAAATTTATCCCGAAGTATCAGTTATTCTAATAAAAAGAATTTTAAGTGAAATTCCAAAATGCAATGTTGTGATCTTAAGTGATTATAATAAGGGTGTTTTTATCAGAGAAAATACACAAAAGATAATAAACAAATGCAAAAAGAATAATATTCCTGTAATTGTAGATTTCAAACCGGAAAATGCTATTTTTTTTAAAGGAGCCGATTTGATGGTTCCTAATGACACTGAAGCTAAACAATTGCTTTCTGAATTTTCTTATGATGAACTTGAGAAAAGCATGAGTATACTTCACAAGAAATTGCATTGTAAAAAATTAGTAGTTACTTTAGGTGCAAATGGTATCTGTGGTTTCGATGGAACGAATTATTTCCATGTTCCAGGTAATAAAGTAAAGACCGTTGATGCAGTTGGTTGTGGAGATACTGTACGTGCTGCATTAGCTGTGGGGATAGCTTTGGAACTTTCTTTAAAAGATGCTGCCATTTTGGCAAATGATGCTGCTGCAGTTATCGTTCAAAAACCAGCCACTGCTTCTATTACACAACAAGAACTCATTGAATTTATTAAAAATACAATTATCTAATTTTTCTTAATATTTAATCTCTGATCTACCTTTATAAATTTATCCGTTTCAAAGCCCCAAATCTTTGCTTTAGAAATTAACTCGTTGTAATATTCATCATCGATTTCAGGTGTTCTGCTTAAAATCCAAAAATAATCAAATGTATTACTGGTTACAATTGCCAGAGAATAATCTTCTTCCAGATATATGATGCGATAAGCTGCTGCAAAAGGCCAAAAAAAGCTTACTTTCAGATCCGATGGTTTATTATTATCTGGAACCCAGGCTTTACCTTTAGCATCTTTCCATTTGTTTTTCTTTACCTTGAATCCACGATTTAAAACTTCAATTTTACCATTTTCCAACAAAGTGTAAGTTGCAGTTACCTGATCTAAACCTTTTTCAAATGAATGAGGTAACCGGGCAATTTCATACCAGGTTCCCAGGTATTTTTTCAATTCAAAATTCTTTACAGATTTGATTTCACTTGTTTTTGGTTGTTTAGCAAATCCAATTGATGACATCAAAACTAACATCAGCATCAATAATATATATTTCATAATTCCTCAGTTCTAATTTTTTGAGATAATGTAATACTTTTATTGCTAAATACAACTATTTCATATATTAACCCTTTGACACATAATCCTTACTAATTTGGTTGGCACAAAAATAAATAAAATAGAGATCGTTTCCTTTAAATGAAACTCGACTCTCAAAAGGAAAAATAATGGAAAACAAAATTTTAGCAAAAGTAAACGACAAAGAGATATCCCAATATGATGTGGAACAATTTTTAAGAAGCCTGGGACAGGAAAGAGCAGCTCAATTCAATAATGAAGAAGGCAGAAAGAAACTGCTGGATGAACTGATTAATCAGAATTTATACCTGGCAGATGCCATTGATAGCAAGATTGAAGAAACAGCTGAATTTCAAAATGAAATGGTTCGAATGAAGGAAGTGATCCTCACACAAGTAAATGTAAATACAACCATGAAAGGAATTGGAATTGTTGAAACCGAGATTGAAGAATATTTCAATACTAACAAAAGCAAATATGATCTGCCTGATTCAACTAACACAAGTCACATTTTGGTTGATAGTGAAGATGAGATTAACGAAATTCACGGAAAGCTTTTGAAAAACGAGATAAAATTTGAAGAAGCTGCAAAAGAACATTCTAAATGCCCATCCAGTGAAAAAGGTGGAGAATTGGGAATGTATCCTCGCGGACAAATGGTTCCGGAATATGAAGTTGCTGCCTTCAATTTGAATGTTGGTGAGATCAGTAAACCTGTAAAAACTCAATTCGGTTATCATATCATCAAATTAAACGCAAAAGAAGAAGCTATGGAAGCAAAATTCGAAGATGTGAAAACTCAAGTTGCCAATGAACTTCGCAGCCAAAAACAAAATGAAGCATATTTCAATAAACTTCAGGAATTGAAATCTAAATATAGTGTTGAGATGATGTAAAAATCAACCACAAATTTTACAAATTTAAACCTGCCAGGTTTTGAAAACCTGGATGTTTTTTTTTGTTTTGATGTAATAGTAAGATTCGCTTGTTTAATTATGAATTACTTGACCTAAATTAATGATAAGTTTTTCCTGAAATCAAAAGTGAAAAACATAAAATCCGATGCTTAATAAAACTAAGGGGTGAATAGGTGAAATTTCAATTTGAAATTAATCCTGTTACAAAAAATGTATTATAGAAGAAAAGTTGTTTTGTCATTGATTCAAAAGCTTGGTGACAAATGTGATAAAATTAAACTACAGAAGATGCTATTTTTGTATAATCAAAAACAGCAAAACCCCGTTTATGATTTTATTCCATATCATTATGGGTGTTATTCATATTCCTTAAATGCTGATTTAGCAACTATGGTTAAAAAGAAATTGTTGGTTGAAACACAAAAATATTTTATCAATAATTCTGAAGAAAATTACATAGCAACATTGAATATTAATGACCAGCAATCAATAAGTGAAATCGTAAAATCTTATGGTAACAATAGTAACATTGATTTAATGAGATATACATATATTAATTTTCCTTATTACGCTATTAATAGTAAAATTGCTCGAAGAATTCTTCCAACAAAGTATTGTAAGAAAATTGGAAATGCAATTCCAAGAAGTTCAAAAAAGATTTTATTCACAATTGGCTATGAAGGAATATCATTAGAAAAATATCTAAATAAATTATTGCAAAACGATATAAAAATTCTTGTTGATGTCAGGAAAAATCCTTTAAGTATGAAATATGGTTTTAGTAAAACACTCCTTAAAAGATATTGCGAAAGTATAGGTATTCAATATTTGCATTTCCCTGAGGTAGGAATTGCATCAAATAAAAGGCAAGAGTTGAAATCTAAAATGGATTACGAGAATCTTTTTTCACAGTACTGTAAATCAACGATAGTAACAACAAAAGAAAGTCAAAAAGAAATTTTAGCATTACTTCGTAATTCGAGTAGAATTGCTCTTACATGTTTTGAAGCTAATGAAACTATGTGTCATAGAAAATATTTGGCCGAATCAATTTATCATTTAAAAGATTTTAAATTTGAATTAAAACATATCTAAATGGCAAAAACCAAAGTTCTAATAACAGTAAAGACTTATCCTACAGTATCAAGTAAATATGATGAATTAGTATGTACTGCTGGCTTCCTTGAGGATGGCTCATGGATAAGAATCTATCCCATCCCATTTCGAAAGAAATCATATGAGCAGCAATATAAAAAATATGAATGGATTGAACTGGATTTAGTGAAAAATGAAAGTGATTTTCGTCCTGAAAGTTATAGACCTTATTCATTTGATAGTGAGATTAAAGTAATTGAGAAAATTGATACTGCAAACAATTGGGTTAAAAGAAAAGAAATCGTCTTAACAAAAGTTTACAATAATATTTCTCAATTAATAACTGAAGCGAAAGATAAAAAAATTCGCACATCATTAGCTGTTTTCAAACCAACAATAGTTAAGCATTTTATTATTGAAGAAGTAGAGCGGGAATGGGATCAAAAGAAGATAAGGAAATTGAAAGCGAAAAGTGAACAATTAGATTTCTTTGAAAATTCAGAAGACCCATTTAAAGTAGTAAATAAATTACCATACAAATTCTCTTATGTTTTTGAAGATTCTCAAGGATATGAAAGCACATTGATGATAGAAGATTGGGAAATTGGGGCTCTATATTGGAGACTAGTATCTAAATATGAGGGTGATGAATTAAAAGCAATCGAAGATGTGAAGTTAAAATACTTTGATGATTTCGCTAAAACAAAAGATTTACACCTTTATTTAGGAACCACCCAATTACATCATTTTGTATCAAGAAATCCATTTATAATAATTGGCACATTTCATCCAAAAATTGACACCCAATTGAGTATATTTTAGAAAAATCGATTTAATAAATTATTATTATATATAGATATAGGGGTGATTCACGAATCACCCCTATATTATTTTTTTACGTCTTAGCGTACTTTACAGTTAACTACCCGATCATCGCTTTGATATCATCGTCAACTGTTCCAATTCCACCAATACCAAAATTATCTACCAGCACATTTACGACATTGGGAGATAAAAAGGCAGGAAGAGTTGGCCCAAGATGGATATTCTTAACGCCAAGATGTAACAAGGCTAACAGAACTATCACAGCTTTTTGCTCATACCAGGCAATATTATAAACTATCGGCAGATCATTGATATCATCGAGGCCAAATACTTCTTTCAGTTTAAGTGCGATAAGTGCAAGTGAGTAACTATCGTTACACTGTCCTGCATCCAATACACGAGGAATTCCACCAATATCTCCAAGATTAAGTTTATTATAACGATATTTTGCACAACCGGCAGTTAAGATTATTGAATCTTCTGGAAGAGCTTCTGCAAAATCTGTGTAATAACTTCTACCTTTCTGACGTCCGTCACAACCAGCCATAACTACGAATTTCTTCACAGCACCGCTTTTAACTGCATCAACTACTTTATCGGCCAGAGCAAATACTTGTTCATGTGCGAAACCACCTACGATTGTACCTGTTTCGATTTCAATTGGAGCAGCACATTTTTTGGCATGTTCGATGATTTCAGAGAAATCTTTGTGTCCATCTTCATTCTCTAAAATATGCTTCCAACCTGGGAATCCAGCAGCACCTGTTGTATAAATTTTATCGGCATAATTTGCATCTTTGCGAGGAGGTACAATACAGTTTGTAGTGAAGATTACAGGACCATTGAAAGTAGTGAATTCTTCTTTCTGCTTCCACCAGGAGCCACCATAGTTACCTACGAAGTGGCTATATTTTTTAAAAGCTGGATAGTAATGAGCAGGAAGCATTTCGCCGTGAGTGTACACATCAACGCCTGTTCCTTCAGTCTGTTTAAGCAGGTCTTCCATATCTTTAAGGTCATGCCCCGAAATAAGAATACCAGGATTTGTTCCCACACCGATATTAACTTCAGTAATTTCAGGATTTCCGTAAGCTGATGTGTTTGCACCATCCAGCAACGCCATTGCATCAACACCGAATTTACCACATTCCAAAACTAATCCAACCATTTCATCAACTGATAGAGCATCGTTAACAGTTGAAACCAGAGCTTTTTCGATGAACATAATAACTTCTTTGTTTTCTTTGCCAAGATGGAAAGCATGTTCATAATAAGCTGCTATTCCTTTAAGACCGTAAACCAGTAGTTCACGAAGGGAGCGTACATCTTCATTTTCTGTTGTTAGAACTCCAACAGCTGCAGCTTTGGCATCCATGTTTTCTTCTGTAATTGTGAAATTAGCAGCATCGTGATCTGCAAATTTTACTTCAACTTTGTAATCAGCAAGTTTTTCTTTTAGCATATCTCTGTATTTAATAGCTTCGAAAATTCTTTTTATAAATGCTTCGCGATCGAAGTTTGCATTTGTAATTGTAGCAAAAAGTGATTGTACAAGAAAATTATCCAGCACTCCGCATTCTGCTGCATACTCTTTTCTAGTTTTCAGTTCAATATTGGTTCTATAAATTGAAATGCCTTTAAGGGCATAGATCAATAGATCCTGTAAATTCGCTACATCACCTTCTTTCCCGCATACACCCTTTACTGTGCAGCCTTTGTTGCCTGCTGTTTCCTGACATTGATAACAAAACATACTCATCTTTTCTCCTCCCGGCTCAACCGGTTTTCTTTTTTTATTTGATAATTTTTGCTTATAATTCGTTAATAATCTACGCCTGCAGCTTGAACATTTGCTGGATCAAAAGCATGGCAGGGCGTTACACCGTAAACCATATCACATTTAGGGCACTTCCCTTCAAAATTCTTCATCAAGAAAGTTTCACCGCATTCTTTGCATTCCAAGTTTAATGACGTTGGCATCGGCTGTGATGCAAATCCCATCATTCTGATTTTTTCTACGACGTGCTTTCCGTCTTCAAAACTTCCACTGCATCCTTCGTGCATTATCACCTTCCTTTTAAACTATCTCACCTTTAATTGATACAACATTTACTCTCGGCATAATCAGTTTTCCGGCTTTTTCCATAGCTTTCTCCACGATCCATTCCGTTCCACCACAGCAGGGAACTTCCATTCGAACAATATTGATAGATTTAATGTTCTTGTTTTTGAAAATATCAGCTAATTTCTCCACATATTTATCGATGTCTTTATCAAGCTTCGGGCATAGATTTATCACGATTTTACCTTTCATAAAACGTTGATGGAAATTTGGATAAGCAAAAGGAACACAATCAGCTGCCAAGAGCAGATCGGCATTTTCAAGATATGGTGCGTTCGGATTGATCAAATGAAGTTGAACCGGCCATTGCTGAAGTTCAGATTTTAATTCAAAATTTTGTACTGGAGCTGGCTCTTCTTCTCTTTGGATAGCATGAGCTGCTGTTCCCGGGCATCCTCCACTGGGGCAAACATCTTCATCCACTTTGGGAATTGGAAGTCCTTTCTTAATTAGGATGGCAACAGCTTGTTCAAAAAATTCTGTTTCGCCATGATCTTTCATGTGTTTCAGATGAGCTTTAATAGTTTCCGGTCCGGCTTCAATGATGTTTTCCATTACGATAGCTTCATCGTATGGTTCTGCCTCTCTTTCGATTGTAGTAATTGCACCTTCTGGGCAATCACCCAAACATGCTCCCAATCCATCGCAGAACAGATCGCTGACCAATCGTGCTTTGCCATCCAATATTTGCAATGCTCCTTCGGGGCAACCTGGAATACACAAACCGCAGCCAGTACATTTTGCTTCGTCAATTTCTATAATTTGTCTTTTCATTTTTAATATTCTCCTCTATATTGATGTCTTTGCGAGTTCCCTTTAAACGGCGTCTATCGAATGCAATCTCTACCGCTGAAAGAAAAGAAAGAATTGATTGCCACGTCGTTACACTTCTCGCAATGACCGTGTTTATTCCATTTTAGTTTTGCTAGTAGGTTTCGGAAGCTTCATTACCAGCACGCGAACAACGCTATCGGTTTCGTTGTAAATGCAATGTACAATATCTTTAGGACTTTCCACAATATCATCCTTTTTCACCTGAGTCTTTTCTTTTCCTACTAATATTAAAGGAGTTCCTTCCAATACATAAAAAGCTACGTCAACAGGTGTAATATGCGGTTTCAAGCTCTCACCTGCTTTTATTAGTAAGTGCATAATTACAGCATGATCTCTATCGTACATTTTATAAGATTGAACACCATGTGGATTTTTGCTTGTTTCTAATTTCTGATAATTTCTAATTTCCATCTTATTTCTCCCATTATGGTACTTTAATACCAATATAATTATAAAATTTTTTGCTAAGTAAAATCCGACAATTTCATGTTTTTGAAAGTATCGTAAATATCTTGTGAAATTCTATTTAATTCCTGATTAAAAATACAGGATTGAAAAGCACAACTAATTTTCCCAAAAGGACAACCACCCAGATTAACTTTACCTTCAATTATCTCATAAATCTGTAGGAAATTAACTTCTTCTGTAGACTTATTAAGTTCAAATCCACCAGCAGGACCACGTACGGATTTGACTAATTCTGCTTTACTAAGTTTTTGAAAAACTTTTGCTAAATGCGCTTCAGAGGCATGCAGAACTTCGGCCATTTTTTTTACACTGACTCTCTCCGGAGTGTTCTGTGCGATATATGCCAGACCATGTAAAGCCAAATATGCACCTTCTGAAACATTAACTAAGCTTTTCATTTTCCTTCCTTTTTCTATTTCGGTATTCAAATACCTAAATGACTGTTAATTTGTCAAATGTTATTTTTATTTGTTAGAAGATCACTTATTGTTTCTCCTTTATTTCATATTACTTGACTGATATTTACAATAATATTTTTCAGAAAGTGATATTTAAGTAGGAAGGATAAAATTAAATGGAAAATATAAAATTTAAACCAATAGCATTTTTGCTTTTCAGCATATTTTTTTTATCATTGATATTCGGTGGAATGCAGTGGCAGGTAATTAAACTTGGGACCGGCTTGGGATTGGCACTACTTTTCTTTGGAGTTATTCCACATTTGATAATGCTGATTCAAGTTGTATTTGTGGCCAAAGATACTCCTTCCGCAATATTGGTTGGCATGTTCCTGGCCTTTTGGTCATTCCTCAGTACAGCTACTATTTTTTGTCCCAAAGAAATCCATGATGTACTAATGTTTGTTGAGCCTGGTATGGTTGCTGTCATACTAATTATTTCGTTTACTTTCTACAGAAAGACTAAATCATCGATATATATTTTAGCTTATGGCTTATCTCCACTGATAACAATGTTATGGCTTCATAAAGTTGTACCGGTTTTTTCATTTTTGGATTATGTAATAAGAGTTTTCATTTTTGTACTGGCTCTTTGGGCGCTCATTTTGATGCGATATTTAGCTAAGAAATAGGAAATAACTTAAACAAATCGATTCATTAACTTATCAATAATCTTATCAATATTTTCGGGTGTAACGTTGTATTGTACGATCAAGTTCTCCACATGCTTTCTGCGCTTGGAAACGTTAAGATCATCTCTGCAATGCATGGTTAAAGATCTTCTCCCGATTCGATAGATCATCTTATCTTTTTTACTCAAACACAAAAACCAGTTCAACACTTCAATGATCTTTTCTTTATCATCAGGAAGTTTTCCTTCAACTTCAGGCAATAGATTCAGAATATGGTCACTCTTGATCATGCTTGTGATACCGTTAAGATTCTCGATACAAAGAAGAAGTTCTTTAACTACTTCTACATCATTCATTTTGGTGAAAGTTCCGTTTTGATAATCTTCTGCTAAAGGTGAGTTTGGTAATACTGCCAGCGTTCTGATCCGAATGAATTCTGGATTGATCTGATTCAAAGCATCTGCAGTTTCGATTGCGTTTTCTTTCCAATATTCTTTTCCACCCAATCCCGGCATGTAATATTCAGAAAGTTCAATTCCTGCTTTCTTAAGTTTCTGCCCTGCCAAAATGTGAGTTTTCTTATCTACACCTTTTTCAATCAAAGATAAAATTTTGTCATTACCCGATTCCAAACCTATATGAATCCTGTTAAGCCCTGCTTCTTTCATTTTATGTAGATTCTCATCATTAATTCGAGCAATTGTATGAGATCGAGCATAAGAAGTAATCCGTTGGATTATTGGAAACTGTTTTCTTAAATATCTTAAAATTTCAATCAGATCAGCTGGTTTATAAAGTAAACTGTTTGCATCCTGTAGAAAAACTGATTCCATTCCATTTTCATACCAATTTCTCGCTACCCAAATAAAATTTTCAGAATTCTGACATTCTCTTAACTTCTCCTTTTCAAGAGTCTTGCCTTCGAAAGAATCGATAAGTAACTTCAAACAATCAATGTCTTGCAGGATGTCTTCTCTGGATCGAACAGTAAATTTCTTACCTTTATATAATGTACAAAAAGTGCATTTATTCCATGGACAATTTCTTGTGATACGAAGCATTAAACTGGCAGCTTCGCTGGGCGGACGGATGGGGCCGACTTCGTAGCCTTGGTATTTGTTTTGTGTCATTATCTCTCAAATCGTATTATAAAAATTCTTTTTCGCGGCATCTCATGTTCCTTCTCTTAAATAAAGAGAGGGATAGCAGGGTGAGTTCAATCTTTCAATCTTTTCACAACTGCTTCTGCCAATCCAGTTACTTTTTCCATTTCATCTTCATCTGCCCGGAATTTTGCTTCAACTGGTGGAGCTACTATTTCATACTGATTTTCTTTGTAGAATTTCATAATGTGTTCCACGGCACCGCCACCCCAGCCATAAGAACCAAAAGCACTCCATAATCTGTTTGGTCCAGGATTCAAGCCTTGAATGTAAGAAAGCAGTGTTCCTATTGATGGGAAGATCGTATCGTTCATGGTGGGCGAACCAATGAGTACAACTTTACTATGCATTATCTCATTCACAACTGTGCTGAGTGGTGTGTTCCGTAGTTTCAGTTTCTTCACATCCACTCCACTTTTAATGATCTCATTATATAATTTTTCGCTCATTATCTCGGTAGATTTCCACATTGTATCGTAAAGAATCAGCACACCTTTTGCACAAGCTCCAGTAGCCCAACTTACATACAAATTGAAAATATCAGGAATATGTTTAGTCCAGATAATACCATGATCCGGTAGGATCATTTCTGGTTTCACATCATATTTGGTGAGAGCTTCAACAGTTTTAACGACATAATGATTGAAGGGGAGAATGATATTCGCATAATAAACTGCTGCATCTTTGAAAGGGGGTGGATCAAGTTCATAATCAAATCGTTCCGAACTAGCCAGGAATTGCCCAAAAGCATCTGAAGAAAACAAGATCTTTTCTTCCGGCATATAACTGACCATACTGTCCGGCCAATGCGCCATGGGAATCTCCACAAACTGGATTTTCTTTCCACTTACAGTGATGTCATCACCAGAGCGAACAACGATAATTTCTCGATCAATTTCATAATATTTTTCCAAACCTATCTTCGCAATTTCCGAAGCATAGATCTTGGCATCTGGACAAGCTTCTAAAATCATTTCAATCGATCCGGAATGATCTGGTTCAATGTGATTTATAATAAGATTTTTTACATCTTTCGGATCAACGATCTGAGATATTTTGGAGAGCAGTTCTTTGCCAAAACCATCTTTTACAGTATCGATAAGAGTCGGCTCTTCCCCATCAATGAAATAGTTATTATAGCTTACACCTTTGGGAACGGTAAATCCATGAAAATCCCGAATATTCCAATCCACGCTGCCTATCCAGTATATATCTTTTTTAATTTCAACTATTTGTTTGTTGTTCTTATCTAATCTTCCACTCATTATTTGCTCCTACTTGCCCTTATAAGACATTTCTTTGATGCGGTGTTTCACTTCGGTGATGCGTTTGGAAGGTTCGATCTCTTTGGGGCAAACATCGGTGCATCTGCTGATTGTTTTACACCCGAATGTACCACTTTGGTTATTCACCTTTTGAATGATCTCATCTGCGTTTTTATTGCGTTCGTCAAAGCCGAAACGGTGTACAGCATTCAGAGTTGCAGGTCCCAGATAATCTTCATCAAAAGCTGTTAACGGACAGGCAGAATGGCAGGAGGCGCACAATATACATTTCACCGAATCAACGATTTCTTTTCTGTTCTTTGGAGTTTGCAAAGTTTCCGCATCTTTATGAAATTCATTCAGCATGAACGGATTAATAGATCGATATTTTGCCAGAAAATCATCCATTTCCACGATCAGGTCTTTTAAGACTTTAAATTTTGGTAGAGGTTCAATTTTAACAACTCCAGGAAGAAGTGGTGCGATCTGGGTGTGACAAGCCAATGTGATCGTTCCGTTGATCATCATAGCACAGGAACCGCACACAGCTCCACGACAGGAATAACGGAAACTGAGTGAACCATCCACGTTTTCTGCAATGTAGTAAAGAGCTTCTAAGATTGTCATGCCAGGCTTCAGATCAATTTCGTAATTCTGCCACCAGGTGTTTTCAGAAACGTTATAACGTTTGATCGAAAATTGTACTTTTTTTATCATGATCAATACCTCCTTTCCTGTGGTTCCCAGATGGAAATATCAACTTCCTTTTTACTGAAAACAGGTTTGTCATCCACAATATTGAAAAGTGTGTGATGTAGAAATTTCTCATCATCTCGGGTTGGGAAATCCGTACGGGAATGTGAACCGCGGCTTTCTTCCCGCAGTAAAGCTCCACCAGCTACGGCTTCTGCCAGCTCGATCATTTTTTTTACATCAAAGGCTGAAAGCAATTCGACATTGAAATCTTTGGTTTTGGAGGTAAGTTGAATTTCTGAAACTTTCTTCTTCAATTTAGCTAAAGCTTTCACAGCTTTCTGGAGTTCTACTTCATTGCGATATACACCCACACCTTCAATCATGATCTTATAGAGTTTTTCTTTTATAGAGCCAACTGTTTCAGTCCCTTTCTGTAGGAAGTAACTATCGATCAATTTTATCTGTTTTGCTTTGTATTCATTCAACTCAACATCACCGATACTCAGCTTTGCATTCTTCACATATTCTGCAGCATGCTTTCCTGCAATCTTACCAAAAACCACAGTTTCCAGAAGTGAATTTCCACCCAGACGATTGGCTCCGTGAACAGAAACGCAAGAGCATTCACCTGCAGCATAAATTCCTGGAATATTTGTTTCGCATTTTTCGTTACAGTCAATCCCACCCATAGTGTAGTGCTGTCCCGGTTGGATTGGAAGCGGTTCGTGCACCATATCGACTCCGGCAAATTTAATACCGATCTCACGCATGGAAGGAAGACGTTCATCAATTTTTTCTTCTCCCAGATGTACCATATCAAGATGGACATAAGCATTCTCAAATCCGTGGCCTTCCTTAATCTCGGTTTCGATAGCCCGAGCCACAATATCGCGTGGAGCCAGTTCCATATTTTTAGGTGCATATTTCTGCATGAAACGTTCACCTTTATTGTTCTTTAAATATCCACCTTCACCACGACAGCCTTCGGTTATCAGGATGTTTGTTCCAAAAAGTGTGGTCGGATGAAACTGGATAAATTCCATATCTTTAAGAGCAATTCCAGCTCTATTAGCGATCATCATACCACTGCCGGTATTTATCATCGCATTAGTAGATTTTCCGTAGATTTTGCCAGCTCCACCGGTTGCCAGGATTACAGATTTTGCAGTAATTGTTTCAATTTCACCATTTTGCAGATTCATCACAACTGCTCCCTGGCAAATTTTATCTTTTACGATTAATTCTAAAAGCATCCATTCGTTCAAGACTTCAATTTCATTTCTTAAGCATTGCTGGTAAAGAGTGTGCAAAAGATTGTGTCCAGTTCTATCTTGAGAGTAACAGGTTCGCGGAAAAGCAGCTCCACCGAAAGGTCGTTGAGCTATTTTTCCATCGTCTAAACGGGAAAAGGGTGCACCCCAACTTTCAAGTTCAAATATTGTTGGAATTGCTTCTTTGGTTAATGTTTCTACAGCTTTTTGATCTGCCAGAAAATCGCTGCCTTTCACTGTATCAAAAGCGTGTTTTTCCCAAGTATCATCCTTACCATCTGGAGCATTACATAAAGCAGCATTAATTCCACCCTGAGCTGCAACAGAATGTGATCGAATGGGATAAACCATCGATAAAACTGCTGTTTGTGCACCACCACTTTCTGCTTCGATAGCGGCACGAAGACCAGCCAGTCCACCACCAATTATTAATATATCAAATTTCATTTTACCTCCGTTATTCTACTGGACTTCATCTATTAATGGAGTTCAGAAGAGAATGATTATTTATTCTGCACAGCTCTCAACTCCAAGTTTTGGTTACGGAGTCGAGTTCTGTTATTCACTTGCATTAGGTTTCAACAAAATCAAGAATTCTCCTTCCAGCAGATCATCATCATCCCAACTAAATTCTCCATCGCACATAATCGGAGTAATAACTGCAACTTTCGACATCGGTTCTAAACGCTGAATTTTTTGTGCAGTTCCGAGGTGTTTTCTACTATGGAATTCACCATTAAAATGAATAACTTTACGTCGTGGTGGAAGACGATGATACTTCAGAATAGATTCTGCCATAGTATCGTCCTTAATGCATTGAGCTGCATAGATGGTTTCAAAATTCATCTTCATCCCCATCGGCATCTTTTCGCTATGCTCCATATTGCTATCCATAACACTTATGAAACGTTTTTTATATTCATCATCAATTACATTATGCTTTCTCGCTATAAATTTTTTCTCTTCTACCGATAGCGAATCTAAAGCATTCAAACCTTGTTTACTTATCATTGCTGCATATCGGCGGGGAATGTTTGAAGCTACAACTGTAAGTTCATTTTCTTTGGCAAATTCCACCAGAGGTTTGTAATCGTTTTCGTAATTTGGCCAGGGACGAGAATTATCTAAAAATTCTTTTTCTGTTATTTCTTCATTTAAATAATTATCCAATATTGGTTGTACATCACGTTCAAACATCTCCATGGAAATGATAAGATTTTTGTTCTTAGAATAGTACATCTTCAACAATTCAAATTCGAGATCATGCAAAATTTTATTTTCATGTAATTCACCAAAAAAAATGATATTGTAATCACTTAGTTTTTCTACCATTCCTTTTAACCCGATCTCTTGATTTGTTTCTGAATCTATGATCTTATATTCAGGATTTTCTGCTAGTAGAAAACTACTGACAAGTGTAAGAATTAATAGTATTTTCTTCATTTTTTAACCTTTTGAGAGTCGGCTTCCATTTAATGGAAACGGTCTCCCTTTTTTAATCAAATATCATTTCATAATATCGATCTAATTTATTTGTAATCTCGCCCAAGTTCATATGCCTGGATTCTCGAATCAATTCCTTCCCTTCAGAATAAACCAAAAATGTAGGAACGGAAAAAGCCATGAAAAAACCTGCTGCATTTTTGTGGTCATCCAATTCAATAAAATAAAAAAATGATCCTTTATAAACTTTTGCTATTTCTTTTAATCTGGGTTGTAAAACTTTGCAAACATTGCAGTCTTTGGCAGTTATATATACGAAGGAGAATTTCTCCTTTTTAAGTGCTTCAAAATCCAATTAAATTCATTTCCTTCTAAAATAATGCTTCTTTAATAACCGTCGGTTCAAGTCGGTGGATCGATCCAAAACCTTCAAAAAAGCAATGTTCTCTTATCATGTGTATATTTAGTGGCGTCCAGCTTATCTCAATTCCTGTTTCCAGATTTTTTAGTTTTATCAAACCTTTTCTGTAAACTCCAGGATGACTGAAAGGGCAGATCAATTTGCCACGAAAAGATTCATAATCTACTTCGTATTTTTCATCGATGATAATGGAACCATCATAACTTTCGAAGGCAGCATCAGTAAAATACTGCAGCCTGTCAGCGATCATTTTGGTCGTTAGATCTACGCTATCAAGTTTTACCCTGTCTGTGCAAATGATCTGATTGAAGTGACGGTTATCGGCGCCAACAAATCCTTCGATGCTCATCTGACCTGGCATCAGGTTTTTCATTATTTTTCTATCCTGGGGAGTTTCTTTCATTTTTCTCTCCTCTTTAAAATTTCAATAATAATTTTAGGCAAAACTATCGAAATAGATTTTCTCTTCAGGGATTCCTCTACTTATCATGTCTTTTGTAACTGCCGCAATCATGCCTGGGCTACCACAAAGATAAGCTTCAGTGTTTTTTACATCTTTTATAAACTCATCAAAAAATGGCATTACATATCCACATCTGCCATCCCATTCACATGCTTCCGTGGGTTGAGATAATATGGGGAAGTAAGTAAACCCTGGAATTTTACTTTCCAACTCGGTAAACAGCTCTGAATGATAAAGTTCATTGCGCATTCTAGCTCCAAAGAAATATCCCATTCGTCTTGTGCTGTTCCGCTTTTCCAGGAATTCCAACATTGATTTTACCGGAGCTTTACCGCTTCCACCGGCCACAAAAATCATATCAGCCTTTGTATCGCGGATATAGAAATCTCCAAACGGACCTGTAAAATCAACTTCGTCACCTTCCTTTAAATGATCGTGAACCCAGGTTGTACAGATTCCTTCCGGTACTTTTCGGATTATCAATTCAATAAAATCTTTATGATCCGGACTGCTGGAAATAGAGTAAGCTCTGTTCACAGATTGCCTTACTTTGGCATAGCGAGGCGTAACAAGTTGAGCATACTGACCTGCTTTAAAATTGATCTCAGTTGGTTCTAGCAATTGGAATCTTATCTCTTTGATATCGTAGGTCATTTCTTTGATAGATGTAACTTTTGCTCGAAATTTTTTAATATTAAATATATCTTCCGGAATTTGAATTTCAATATCTTCTTTAATCTTGATCTGACAGGATAGTCTAAGGTTTTTGTTTATTTCATCAGTTGTTAAAAATGGCTTTTCTGTAGGAAGGAGTGGACCTCCACCCGATTCAACTTTACATTTACAGAATCCACAGCTTCCACGGCCACCGCAGGCCGAAGGCAGAAAGATCTTCTGTTCATTCAAGGTAGAAAGTAATGAATCTCCTCCGGTTACAGTTATTTCTTTTTTCTTATTAATATTTATTTTACATTCACCATAATTGGCAAAAAAGTAATCTGCAATTACCAGAAGTAAAGCCAAGAAACCGGAAATACCGGATACAATTAGAACTGTATTTAATATAGAAATTATCATTTAAAAAACCTATTATTGAATAACAACTATTCCAGAAAATCCAACAAATGCCAGTGCCATGATTCCGGTGATGATCAAACTAAGTCCTGCACCAGCTAGTCCGACAGGGACATATTTTTCTTTAACTTTTTGTCTAATTCCTGCAAGAGCTAAAATTGCCAGTAGCCAGCCTAATCCACTTCCAGCTCCATAAGCTACTGCTTGGAGGAATGTATAATTCCTTATTATCATGAATAATGACACACCCAGTATCGCACAATTCACAGTAATAAGTGGAAGAAAAATTCCCAAAGAATAATATAGGATTGGTGAAAACCGCTCAACAACCATTTCCGTAAGCTGAACAAAGGCAGCAATTACTATAATAAAAATAATATATTGCAGGTAAATTATATCTAAAGGTACAAGAATAAAGTGATAAACAGCATAATTTATAGCCGATGTTATTGTCATAACAAATACTACTGCCATTCCAAGGCCAAGTGAAGATTCCACTTCCTTGGAGACAGATAAGAAAGAGCACATTCCCAGGAAATTAGTAAGTAGGATATTACTCGTGAAAATGGCCGCTATAAAAATAATGATTGGATTCAGTTCCATGTTAACCTACCTGCTTTTTGGGTGTATTTATAATCCAAATGAGAATTGCCAGCATAAAAAAAGCACTCGGTGCCATTACCATAATCGACCACTTCGTCCACCAGTCTCCCATAACCTGGAACCCGAATAGAGTTCCAAAACCAAAGATCTCTCGAACAAAAGCGATAACTAGTAATACAAATGTATAACCAACTCCAGCACCTATACCATCGATCATGGAATCAAATGGTGAATTTTTGCCGGCAAAAGCCTCTGCTCTACCCATAATAATGCAATTTGTAATTATCAAACCTACATATGGCCCCAAAGCTCGGCTGATCTCTGGATAATATGCTTTCAGGAAGAGATCAACAATAATGACATAGGAAGCAATAATAAGGGTTTGCACCATCATACGAATGCGTTTGGGAATATAATCACGGATCAGTGAGATTGTGAATCCGGAAAGGGCAAGTGTAAAGATCACACCCAAGCCCATCACCAGACTGTTCATCATCAGGTTTGTAACAGCAAGGGCGGAACAGATCCCTAAAATCTGTCTCCAGACTGAATTTTCTGTGAAAGCACTGGTTATAAATATTTCTTTAATCTTCATTATTCAGCTCTTAATTTTAGACTGTATTTAACTATGTTTTTATAGATCATGTCCACAACAGCTTTGCTGGAAGCAGTTGCACCTGTGATCTGACAGATCTCATTACTTTTAGTTTTTTCGTTTTCCGGGATCATAGAAAATAATTGCGGAACATCATCAATGAGCAGAGCTTTGCCCTGGAATTGATCCCTGAACCAACCTTCGGTAATTCTGCCACCCAGACCAGGAGTTTCATTTTGATCTAATATATCAATATTTATGATCTCGCTAAAATTTGGAGTAACTGCAAGTAATGCTTGAATTGTTCCCCATAATCCGCTACCTGAAATAGGAAAGCAATATCCCAAAGAAACAGAATCTTTAACCGCTTCGTAATACATCAAATTATCGATGTTTTTTGTTTCGATGAAATCGGCAAAATTTTTATTAATATCTTCTGTAGACAATTCAAAAACACTAAGCACCATTTTCCTCATCATGGTTTGACGATAACTCTCTACTCTTTCCAAAGAGAGCTGATAGAACGTAGCTAAAATCCCAATAAAAATAATGGTGATAACCAACATAAATACAACAGGATAAGCTCTAGTTTCTCTAAAAAGTTTTTTTTCACTTTCCAATTTTTTTCACCTTTGCGTTATTCAAGCCAAACTCTATGATGGGCATAAAGGTGTTTCCCAAAAGTAATGCAAACATAAAACCTTCGGTGAAAAGAGAAAATTTTCTTATCAGAACTGTGAGAAAACCTACTAAAATTCCATATAACCAGATAGCAATTTTATTCTTAGGCATCGATACAGGATCTGTAATCATAAAAATTGCTCCGAACATCAATCCTCCACTTAAGATAAACGGAAGAGGATTGGTTCCATAAAAAGCAAATGTGAAAATAGCAAAAGAAAGTAGTACAGAAAGAATCGGCTGCCATTTAGCAGTTTTGGTGATGATTAGATAGATTCCTGCCAATAGAATTAGAATTGCTGAGGTTTCTCCCATACTACCGGAAATCGTACCTAAAAACAGCTGTGGAAGATCAGCAAATTCACCTGTGCTTCCATGCTCGATCATCGGAGTAGCAGTAGTAATAAGGCTATTATTCTGCCAGACAGTGAATCCTCCTGGAAACTTAGAAAATGGTTGCAGCCATTGCATTGTCATGGCATTGGGGAATGAAATGTAGATAAATGTTCTACCAACAATTGCCGGATTGAACACATTCATACCAAATCCACCAAAAACCATTTTACCAAAACCAATCGCTACAATTGACCCAACTGCTGCCATCCAAAACGGTATCGTGGGTGGTAATGTGAGAGCTAAAAGAGTTCCAGTTACAAAAACTGCCATCGATACTTTACCGAATTTCTTCTTTCGCACAAACATGAATTCCGTGAGAAAAGCAAAGATATTAGAGATCAATACTACAGCTAAAACTCTCCAGCCAAATAGGAAAATGGAAAATAGTGTGATCGGAATAAGTGCATAAAGCACTTTATTCATCATTTTTTGTTTTAAAATAATTTTATTCATTTTTACAAGTTATCGGTAAGATCCCTAAGTTTTCTTATGTGTTTAAGTTCTTCATTAATAATAGCATTCACTGCTTTTTCAGCTTTCTGGCCTTTTACATATTTTGCCATCTCATAAAAGAAAAGGAGAGTATCTTTTTCAAATTGGAGAGCGTTTTTGAAGATTTCTTCTGTATTTTTTGCCTTAGCAGCTAACTGGATAGCTTTTTCTGAAGAATCGAAAACATGGGATTGTACGATGGTCTGCATATACATTTTTGCATCTTCCCAACTTATAGTCTCACTCATATCCAATTTATCAATTTTATTGCGTAGTCCTAAAAATATTGCTTCATGTGCTTTTTCATCATCTCGTAGTTTTGTTAGAACTGCAATTCCCTCTTCGGAAAGATCTTTTCTTGATAATGCGCTGTTATAATATGTATAACCATTATTTTCCATTTTAACAGCCATTTCAATAATATCATTTTTAGTGAAAAAACTCATACATCCTCCTTTTATATTTAGAACAATCCTTTAATAACTCCGTCATCATCTATATCAATTTTTAAGGCAGATGGTTTTTTGGGAAGACCTGGCATTCTCATAATATCACCCGTAACTGGAATTAAAAATCCAGCTCCGGAAGCAATAAATATTTCTCGAACAGTTACCAAAAAATCCTTGGGTCTACCCACAAGTTTGGGATTATCGGAAAGTGATTTTTGCGTTTTTGCCATACAGATCGGCAGTTTATCATAACCCAGTTTTTTTATTCTTCTCAAATTCTTTTTAGCTTCTGCAGTAAAATTGATTTTCTCTGCGCCATAAATTTCCCGACAGATTGTTTCAATTTTCTTTTCAACAGTATCGTTCCAGTCGTAAAGAGTATTCATCTGGCAGACATCATTACTTATCATAGAATCCACAAGCTCTGCCAGTTTAATACCACCATCTCCACCTTTTCCCCAGTAGTCTACAACAGCTACATCAAAACCCATATTGCTTACATAATCTTCTATCAATTGAAGTTCTTCATCGGTATCACTGGCAAATTTATTAATAGCAACAACAGATTTCATACCGAATTTTTGAATGCTGTCCAGATGCTTGCCAAGATTCTCTAAACCTTTAGCAACAGCATCAGGATTTGGATTATTAAGTTCTTTTAGCTTTACTCCGCCATGATGTTTTAGAGCCCGAACTGTAACAACTAACACTACAGCATTTGTGCAGAATTTACCATAAGGGCAAACAATATCAAAGAATTCTTCAGCACCCAGATCAAACCCAAATCCGGCTTCAGTAATAACATAATCTGCCAATCGAAGAGCTGTTCTAGTAGCCAGAATACTATTTGCACCCTGGGCAATATTGGCAAATGGTCCTCCATGAACCAGAGCCGGTGTTCCTTCAATTGTTTGTACCAAATTAGGTTTTAATGCATCTTTCAATAGAGCAGCAATTGAATTTTCGAAGCCAAAATCTCTTACATGCAGCGGTTCATCTTCATAATTATCTGCAACTAAGATATTTCCAATTCTGGATTTCAATTCACTGTAGCTATTAGATAAACATAAGATAGCCATAATTTCGGAAGCAGGAGTTATATCGAAACCATCTTCACGGGGAACGCCCTGTAATTTTCCGCCTAAACCAATTACAATATTTCGCAGTGATCGATCATTAACATCCATTACTCTGCGCCAGCGAACTGTGCGAGGATTTACCCTAAAAGGATTACCATTATAAATGGAATTATCTATTAATGCTGCCAGATTATTATTTGCAGAAGTAACGGCATGCAGATCACCCGTGAAGTGAAGATTGATATCTTCCATTGGGAGAACCTGTGAATAGCCACCACCAGCAGCGCCACCTTTAATACCAAAGGTTGGTCCTAGCGAAGGTTCGCGAATCGCAACAATCGTTTTCTTGCCTATCTTATTCATTGCCATAGCTAAACCAATAGACATTGTGGTTTTACCTTCGCCAGCCGGTGTAGGTGTAATGGCAGAAACTAGAACAAGTTTACCAGGCATATTATCTTGAGTTCTTTTTATTGCCGAGAATTTCAGCTTTGCTTTGTAGTCTCCATAGATCTCGATATCATCAGCAGAAAGACCGATAGATTCAGCAATTTCTGTGATTTTCTTCATATTCGCTTTCTGGGCTATTTCTATATCACTTAACATAATTAAATCCTTTTAGCATAAATCTTTCAGCATTAATTAATCTTTCTCTTATATATTAGATAATCCTGTTTAAATGATCTTTTAAGGTCATCACATGTAATACTTCTTCTTCGATGATCGTATTGATAATCTTTTTTGATCTTTCGTTACTTGTTTTTTGATAAATAGCGTGGAAAAAGAGAAGAGTATCTTTTTCAAATTGAATAGCATTTTCCAAAATTTCTCTTTCATCTGCAGCTTCAGTAGCCAATTTTATTGCTGCATCCGGTTGGCTGAAAACATGAGAATCTGAAATAGCTCTTAAATAAGAAGCAGCATCCTGCCAGTCGATCGGGTCACCCAGAACTTCATAATCTTCACTTGTGCGCAAATTTTTAAAAGTTTCTTCATGTTTGATCTCATCATTTCTTAGTTTTTCCAAAACCTCTCTTACAGGCTCACTAAGTTTCTTTCGCTGTAATGCCTGTTCGTAAAATTTATATCCGCTTTTTTCTATTTGGATAGCAAGTTCTATTACTTCGTTCAAAGAAAATTCTGCCATGCCAACTCCTTCCTAATTCTCTTTTAAAATATACTCATCATAGAGTGTTTCAAATTTCAGTTTGTGGTCAGATTCTTCCGCTGCCAGTTTTAAGAAAAGTGTTTCTAAATCCGTTCCCAGGAAGTTACCAGCCATGTTTGTGTAAAGCTTTTCAGCTTGATCTTCTTTCTTCATTGCAATTATCAATACATCTTGATACGTCATATTCTCATATGGTGTTATATCGACAATATAATCGCTGATATGGAGGGTTTTAACTTCTTTTACTTCTACGTTCTGCAAGCCCTTTGATCTGATATTTTCCAAGATCACGATGTGACCCTTTTCCATGTTTTCCAGATCTCTCATCATTTCTTTTTGAGCTTGAAATTTAGTTTTCTGCTGCAATTCCTGATAAAATTTCACAGCATCTTTTTCACCATCAATGGCGAAATCTATAACTTCATTAAATTTTTCTTTAGTCATTTTATCCTCTCAATAACATAAAATTATTCAACTACCCTAATGCAACATCCAAAGTCATCATTACAGCAAAACCCAACATGGCTCCAATTGTTGCAACGTCTGTGTTATTATCCCGTTGAGCTTCGGGGATCAGTTCTTCCACAACCACATAGATCATTGCACCGGCTGCAAATGACAAAGCATATGGTAAGATCGGTCGCATGGTGATTACAGCTATTGCTCCAAAAACACCAGCTATTGGTTCTACTACTCCCGAAAGCTGTCCATACATAAAGCTCTTTTTTCGAGATAGTTTTTCACGCCGTAAGGGAATACTGACTGCAGCACCTTCGGGAAAATTCTGAATTCCAATTCCAATAGCCAGGCCAATTGCGCCTGCTAAGGTTACAGATGGTAAATTTGCAGCCACAGCTCCAAATGCAACTCCCACAGCTAATCCTTCAGGAATATTGTGCAAAGTAATTGCTAAAACCAAAAGAACACTTCTTCTCCAGTTAGTTGGAATTCCTTCTGCTTCTTCTAGCGGCAATCCCAAATGCAAGTGCGGCAAAATTCTATCCACTCCCCACAGGAAAGCACCGCCAAGTAAAAAACCTACAACAGCAGGGAACCAAACTGGCAAAGTAGTAACTTCCGGTGTCATCTCAATTGCAGGAGCCAATAGCGACCAGAAACTGGCAGCGATCATCACTCCTGCAGCAAAACCAAGCATTCCATTCAATACATTTTGTTTGATTTCTTTGAAGAAGAAAACCATGGCAGCACCAAGTGCAGTAAGCAACCATGTAAATAAAGTTCCTATAAGAGCTTGTACAACAGGATTTAATTCTTTAAACCATTCCCAAAACATCATTTTCTCCTTAATAAATGATGAGTGGAACGGAAGAAATCTTCTATTCCACTCAACATAAACTAATCAACCGGGCTAAAAAGGTCTTTGCCTACGCCGCATTCTGGGCATACCCAATCTTCTGCTAGGTCAGCAAACGCTACATTGTCATTTTCTGCAGGATCATAAATATATCCGCAAGCATCGCATACATACTTTTGCATTGTTTCCTCCTGTTTAGATTTTTAATAATTTTCTATGTGAACTTCAAAATAGGCTTGTGGATGTTTACATACCGGGCAAAGCTTAACAGCTTCAAGACCTTCATGTATATAACCACAATTCAAACATTTCCAATAAACTTTGCCATTCTTTACAAAGACAGATCCATTTTCAATGTTTGCTAAAAGTTTTTTGTATCTTTCTTCATGTTTCTTTTCAACTTCAGCAATTCCTTCAAACATAACTGCGATGGAATTAAATCCTTCTTCACGAGCATCTTTTGCCATATTGGGATACATTTCTGTCCATTCATAATGCTCCCCACCAGCTGCTGCTTTTAAGTTAGCTATTGTGTCCCCTAATTCACCAAGAGCTTTGAAGTGAAGCTTGGCATGTTCCATTTCGTTTTTTGCAGTTTCTAAAAACAATGCGGAGATTTGCTCATAACCTTCTTTTTTTGCAACTTTAGCAAAATAGGTATACTTATTTCTGGCTTGAGATTCACCGGCAAAAGCATCCCATAAATTTTTTTCTGTTTTTGTTCCTTTTAAATCCATTTATATTCCTCCTTCTATTCTTTTTATTTCATTTCCCAACAATATCGTAGACGCTATTTTACTTCCCAATAACATCTTTTAGGTGAAACAATCAATTCGTCTTTTTTAAGTTCTTTCATAGCTTTGTCGACTTCTTTTTTATCAAGTCCACTCAACTCGGTAATTTCTCCACCCTTCAAAGGTTTTCCAGCAAACTTTATCGTATCTAAAACAACTTGCTTACTGTTAGCCATTTTTCCTCCTGCTAACTTTTCCAAAGACCGTGCAGATTACACCATTCACGTACTTCTACAATATCTTCTTTTTTTACAGGAAACCAGGCTTCAGGAGCTTTTTCCGGTTTTAGTTCTTTTCGATAAACTTTGCAGCTGGTAAGAACTTCGATAAATTTAATGTAATGTTTTTCAAGCATTGGATGAGCTGTATTTTGACCAACTTTTACCAGAACTCCACCATCTTTTTCTTCAACGTAAGGAACGTGCTTTTCTGTGCTTGCATCTTCAGATTTTGCCACCAATTTTTCCATCGGTTCTCCGCAGCATACAAGTGCCGGAGCACCTTCATTTAAAACCTCAACGACGTTACCGCATTTTTCGCAGTAATAAATTTCTCTTAATTGTGTCATATCTTCCTCCTATTTTTTATTTATTTCACTGGTGGATTGAAAACACGAGCACCGAGATCATTATCGACCATCAACATGCCGTGCCCATTTCCACCGATCATTTTCAATTTTACTACAATCGCATCCATTGAAGCTTCTTCTTCTACCTGCTCGTCGATAAACCAATTCAAGAAACTTCTGGTAGCATGATCTTTTTCTTCGATTGCTACATCCATCAAGTTATTGATCAAGCTTGTAACCAGTTGTTCGTGTTCATATGCTTTCTCCATAATTGCCAGAGGAGATTCAAATTCAATTTCCGGCTGATCGATAGCTTTCAATAAAACTCTGCCACCTCTTTCATTAACATAATCATACATTTTCATAGCATGAAAGCGTTCCTCTGCAACTTGTACTTTGAAGAAATTGGCAAAACCAGGCAGGTTTTCAGCATCAAACCAGGCAGCCATTGCCAGATAAAAGTACTCAGAAAAAATTTCTTTATTTATCTGCTCATTAAATGCTTCAACTAATTTTTTCGATATCACTTTTCACTCCTTATTTTAAAAGGCTACTTAAAGCGGCTTCGTAATTTGGTTCTTGAACAATTTCAGGTACTAACTCGGCGTATTTGATAACTCCACCTTCGTTAAGAATAATAACTGCTCTTGCCATTAATCCAGCCATTGGCCCATTTATAATTTTTACACCAATTCCTTCACTGAAATTAGAGTTTCGCAATTCACTTAAAAAAATAACATTTTCTAAACCCTCTGCTGTACAGAATCTGCCATGTGCAAAAGGTAGATCTTTCGAAATACACAAAACAACAGTATTGTTTAATTTTTCTGCTTCTGCATTGAATCTTCGTACAGAAGCTGCACAGATGCCTGTATCCAGACTGGGGAAGATATTCAATACAATTTTCTTCCCTCTAAAATCTTTCAAATCAATATCAGATAAATCTGTTTTGGTAAGCTTGAGCTGCAGATCATCTAAGTTTGCTCCAACTGGAGGTATATCTCCAATTGTATTAATTTTATTTCCTTGTAATGTTATAGTTGCCATTTTTTCTCCTATTGTATCTGGTTGGTCAGATACTTTTCTTTTTCTTCCAGGTCTTCATGATCCGGTATATACTGCAACCTTATCTGATCCAGCATTTCAAAACCGCATTCCTGCAATATTTTCTCTACGATTCCTACACTCTGGCCACCCCAGCCATATGAGCCAAAAGCTAAGCCAATTCTATTCTTGGGTGCTAATCCTTTTAAATATGTAAGAAAAGCGGCAACAGTTGGTAAGATATTATTATTCAATGTTGGAGAGCCAACGCAGATATATTTTGCAGTCAGGACTTCCGTCATAATATCAGATATATGAGTGTTTTGCAGATTGAACATTCTGGTTTGATAATTTTTAGACTCAAATGCATCCTGTACTGTATGAGCTATTGTTTCAGTAGATCGCCACATTGTATCATAAATAATCAGTGCTTTTTTATCAACAGCGTTGCTGCTCCATTTTACATATTTTTCCACGATCTCTGGAATGAACTTTCGAATGATCAAACCATGACTTGGGCAGATCACTTCAATATCAAGTGTTCCAACTACTTCCAAAGCTTTCTGCACTTGTCTTCCAAAAGGTAGGACGATATTAGCATAATATTTTGCAGCTTCATGCATCATCACATTAAAAGGATATTCATCATCAAAACGTTCAGAGGATGCGATATGCTGTCCAAAAGAGTCATTTGAAAACAGAATCTTTTCTTCGGGACAATAACTAACCATATTATCCGGCCAATGCACCATTGGTGTTTGTACAAAATGCAGACTTCGTTTTCCTAATTTCAAAGTGTCACCGGATGTTACAATGTTAAAATTCCAATCTTCTTTATAATGCTTTTGCAATCCTTCTATGCCTTTGGGTGAAGCGAATATTTTGGCATTGGGACATTTTTTCATTATGTATGGAAGTGAGCCGGAATGATCCATTTCAATATGGTTCTGAACGATGTAGTCAATTTTGGCCGGATCGACGATCTGCGAAATTCTTTTGACCAGTTCTTCCGCCAGATAATATTTCACGTTATCAATAAGAGTTATCTTTTCATCCACAATCAAATAGGAATTGTAAGTTGAGCCGCGTTGGGTAAGGTAACCGTGGAAATTTCTAAGATCCCAGTCAATTCCGCCAACCCAATATATCCCTTTTTTGATTTCAACAGCTTTCATTATTCCTCCAATTTATATTTTTTATAATTTTTATTTCTGACAACTTGCACAAAAGTACGTTCCTCGTCCAGCTTGTTTGATCTTGCTGATCTCAGAACCACATTCACAAGTTTTTTTGCCATATACTTTTAGGAAATTTTGAAATTCCCCTGTTTTATCTTCCACACTTCTATAATCGGAAATGGTAGTTCCATTATGTTTAATTGCTTCATTCAAAACTATCTTTGTGTGTTTTACAATTTCTTTGATCTGTTGATTACTTAAATTATTTCCTGATTTTCTTGGATCAATTTTGCATCGAAACAGAATCTCTGCCACATATATATTACCAAGTCCCGCTATTACTCGCTGGTCAAGAAGAATATTCTTAATTGGAGCAGTTCTTTTCTGGAGTTTCTCAGAAAAATAATTTGCGTTGAACTCTTTAGTTAACGGTTCAACTCCAAGTCTGCTAAAGGCTTCAACTTCTTCATTGGAATTCAATATTTGAATCTTACCAAAGGTACGAATGTCATTGAAAATCAATTTTGTATTATCTGTAAATATTATCTCAGCTCTGGCATGTTTGGATGCTTTGTTCAAATCAGTTTCATGTATTAACTTTCCCGTCATTCTGAGGTGAATTACAAGTTTGTATTTTTCAGAAGTTTGTAAAATAATATATTTACCTCTTCTTGTAACTAAATCTATTTTTCCCAATTTTTTAATTTGAATTTGCCTTTCAACAGTACCTGGACGTAATTCTACAATCTCTATGATTTCTTTTCCAAGAACTTTTTGATTTAATCCGTTAATTATAGTTTGAACTTCAGGTAATTCCGGCATCTAATTATCTTCCTTAACGCACTCTTTACAAACGCCTTTCAAGTTTACATGATGTTCTGTAACTTTGTGACCATCGATAATGTCATCTTTGTAAAGGTCAAAAGATCTATCCAGATCATATATCTTATTGCATTTTATACATTTAAAGTGAATATGAGGATATGTGTTATACTCGTAACGAACTTCGTTTTCGAAAAGTGAAAGAGCTACTAAAATTCCTTTTTCGGTGAATGTTTTTAGGGTGTTATAAACCGTTGTTTTAGAAAGTGTCGGTATCTCGTCTGCCAAAGCTTGATAGATCATATCTGCTGTGGGATGAGTTTTATAATTCTGCAAGTATTCCAGTATCTTTATTCGTTGCATAGAAGGAGCTATCTGATACTCTTTCAGAACTTCAATAATACTTTTCATGTTACTCCCTTGTCACAATTCCAACTTTGTAACGATTACAAAATTGACATTAAGACATCTCCTGTCAAGTAGAAAAAATCAGCTAATCTAGAAAACTATTAAAGCATTTTACTTCAATACTTCATCAGTAAATCAAGTTATTTTCACATGTTTAATAACTACGGTAATTTAGCTTTTTTATTGACACTAAAACTCAAGAAAAACTACATAATTGTATAAAAATATTTCTTTGGAGGAATTAATGGATCTGACACATATGTCGAAAGAACAATTGATAGGAATGCTGGATGATTTTGCCAAAAATTGGCTTGCTCATGATGGGCTCTGGTTTCAACAGGTAGAAAAAAATTATGGAATTGAAAAAGCAATTGAACTGGATACTGAAGCATGGCGAACATTTACTAAGATTGAAGCAAAACGTATTATGGCAAGACACAACATTCCAGAAAACAGTGGTTTGGAAGGTTTAAAGAAAGCCCTTTCTTATAGATTGTACAGTAGATTGAACATCCAAAGTGTTTCTGAGGAAACCGGAAATTCTTTTGTATTTAAAATGAACAGATGTCGTGTACAATATTCACGTACCAGAAAAGGACTTCCAGATTTTCCCTGTAAAAGTGTTGGCGTCGTAGAGTATGGTGAATTTGCTAAAACTATCGATCCAAGAATTAAAACAACCTGTATAGCATGTCCTCCGGATAAACATCCAAAAGAGTTTTATTGTGGCTGGAAATTTGAATTAATTGAATAAAAAATTATTTTAAAAAAATGTTTAAAGAATTCAAGATCAGACTATCTGGTCTTGAATTCTTTCTTGTTTCAAATCTGATTTTGCGGAAATGTAACGAACTAAATTCAACAAGTGTTTTTTGTATTCGCTGTCCTCAATATTCTTCAGATTCATTTTCGCTTTCTCACAATATATTTTGGTTTGTAACAATATATTAATATCAAAATTCTTTGGTTGTTCATCATCCAGATAGTCATCTATAAGCTGATATGCAATCCCAAAGTTCGTTCCGAATTCTCCTAGTGCAGATACAATTTTTTCATCTGCTCCGACAATAATAGCACCGCTTCTACAACAGGCACTCATCAGTGATGCTGTTTTATCATTAAGATAATTTATGTATTGTTCAAAGTTTGTAAATGGAGAGATGATCTCATTGATCTCACTCTTACACATTTTTTCTACTGCTTCGGTCAGAATTGCTGAGATTCTGGATTGCTTAAGTTTGTTCATAATTAAGAAAGCGTGAGTAAAAAGCAAGTCTCCAGCTAGTACAGCAACCTTGTTATTAAACCGGTGATTCAATGTTATCTGACCACGACGGTGAGAGGATTCATCTACAATATCATCATGTATCAAAGAAGAGGTGTGAATCAGTTCTAAAGCTGCTGCAAGTTCGATTTCTACATCCTTGATCTCATATGTTTTTTCATTCTGCTTAGAGTTGAGTTCTCTAACTAAACCAGCTGAGAGAAGAACCAGAATTGGTCGTAATCTTTTACCTCGTATTTCAAAAAAATAATTGAACACATTATGTAGATCGATCCTGTTTTCAGTGAAAGAAAGCAGCCTTTTTTTAAGCTCATTTTCCAGTAAGTAAAGCTCTTTGCCAAGAAATTTAAAAACTTGTTCCAACCAAATATTTACTTCATTATTCATAGTAATTTATCCAATACAAAACCTAAACTGAACAGAATTCCAAATATCATATGAAGTCCAATTGTTGCTCCATTTGCAGGAAGCAGTTCTTTGATTTTATCATAATTTACACGAGCTACTTTTATCGCTTTCAAGCAGATCGGAAGAGTTAACATCACCACTAATGTGTAAATCGGAAACCTGTACAAGATCACTCCGACAGCCACCCATATATAATTGAAGATCAGGAAGAAGTAAAAGAATTTTATTGCTTTTGCTTTGCCAAAAACAACTACTAATGTTTTCTTTCCAACTGCTTTATCAGCATCATAATCTTGAAATTCATTTATATATAGAATCAAGCCAACTAACATACCGATTGGAATCGAAGCAAGCAACGGTTGAAGAGCATGAGTTTGAGTTAATACAAAATATGTTCCATAAACTATCAACGGTCCACATGCAATAACTGTGATAATCTCTCCAAGAGCAGTGTAACCAAGTTTTAAGGGTTTCGCTGTGTAAAAATAACCGATGAAAAAACCACTGATTCCAATATATAAAATCACATTACCTTGTGTAGTTGAGTTCAAATAAAAACCGATAATTGCTGAAGCAGCAAAACAGAGTAATCCAGCAGTCAGCATAGCTTTCGGACTTAATTCTTTCTCCTGGATCACACGAGATCCACCACTAAACATGTTATGATTTACATTGATTTCATCCAAGTTAGATTTATGATCGAAATAATCGTTCGTAAGGTTTGTACCAGAGTGAACAAAAATCACACCAAAAGCTGTCAATATCAGTTTTAACAAATTGATTTCACCCTTCAGATTCCAAGCAATTACTGCTCCCAGAACAACTGACACTAATGATGCTGTAAGAAATGGTGCCCTTGAAGCTTTAATCCACAATGCTATTTTATTCAATTTAGCCTCTAAAACTCATCATAACGAATATTTTCTTTATCAACACCCAGATCGTAAAGCATCGTATCTAAGGCGTTCAGCATGGCTGGAGGTCCACAAAGATAGTACTCGATATCTTCTGGTTCAACATGATCCTTTAAATAATGTTCCAGAATAGCTTCATGAATAAAGCCTGTCATACCTTCCCAATTATCTTCCGGTTTTGCATCTGAAAGAGCTATGTGGAAAGTGAAATTCGGAAACTCTCTTTCGAGTTTTCTGAAATCATCCTCGTAGAAAATTTCTTTTTTAGATCTAGCTCCATACCAGAATGTAACCCTTCTGGTAGTTTTCAAAGTTTCAAAAAGATGCAGAATATGTGAACGCATTGGCGCCATACCTGCACCACCACCAATATACATCATTTCGGCATCAGATTCATTTATGAAGAACTCTCCATATGGACCCGAAATGGTAACAATATCTCCCGCTTTCTTACTGAAAATGTAAGATGAAGATATTCCTGATGGAACTTTCTGAAGAATATTCTTTTTGTGGTCCCAGGGCGGAGTTGCAATTCGAACATTCAACATCACTATATCGCCTTCTTTAGGATGATTTGCCATTGAATAGGCCCGAGTGATATTTTCAGTATTTCTATTTTCTAATTCCAGTGCTTTTATTCTGGTCCAATCTTCACGATATTCTTTTGGAATATTAAAATCATCATTAAAATTTACCTGATAATGCGGCACTTCCAACTGAACATAACCACCAGGTTTGAAATCAAGTGATTCACCCTCTGGAAGTTTTACGACAAATTCTTTGATGAAAGTTGCCACGTTATCGTTGGAAACGACTTCACAATCCCATTTTTTGGTCGAAAAAACTTCGTCCGGAACTTTAATTTCCATATCTTCTCGAACTTTAACCTGGCAGGCCAATCGCCAGTTATCTTTGGCTTTCTTGCGATTGATGAAAGTCTCTTCTGTCGGCAGTAGATCACCACCACCGGATTCCACCTGACATGTGCAATATCCGCAGGTTCCACCGCCTCCGCAGGCAGAAGGAATTAGTACATTATTCTCCACCAGAACATTGAGCAAAGTTCCACCGGTTTCGACTTCTTTAGCATTTTCTATATCATTATTTATGGTTAATTTCACTACACCGTGTTGAACTAGAAATTTCTCTGAAATAACGATAGTAAGTGTGAGCAAGATAATTATTGCTACTATCATCGTGATTCCACTGATTATGATTATCATTAATGCTCCAATTATTTATGCTTGCAGGCAGAACAGGCTCCGCTGCAGGAATTATTATTTTTCTTTTGCGAATTCAGTTTTAAACTAAATGCAAAACTCAATATTGCGATGAAAATGGCGAACACAAATATACTTATAAATATTGTTAACATCATATTCCTCTTTAAATATTAATACCGGAAAACGTCATAAAAGCCATAGCGATTAAACCGGTAAGCAGCATTGTGATTCCAAGTCCACGAAGTGGTTTTGGAACATTTGAATACTTCAATTTTTCTCGAATTGCAGCCATTGCGATGATCGCCAGCATCCAGCCAATTCCGGATGAAACTCCGAATACTGTGGATTGACCTAAAGTATATTTTCGTTCGATCATGAAAAGACTTACACCAAGGATAGCACAATTCACTGTGATAAGCGGCAGGAAAATACCTAATGCTGTGTAAAGTTTCATTGAAATCTTTTCGATTGCCATTTCGGCAATTTGCACCATTGCTGCTATAACAGCAATGAAAGCAATGTAATTCAAGAAACTCAGATCAACTTCAGCGAATTTTGGACTAAGCCAACTGAGAGCTCCAGCTTTCAATAAATACTCGTGAACCAGCCAGTTAACCGGAGTTGTAATAGCCATCACAAATACCACTGCAAAACCTAAACCAATAGCTGTATTAACTTTTTTGGAAACTGCCAGAAATGAGCACATTCCCAAAAAATATGCCAGTAGAATGTTTTCTACAAAGACAGATTTTATACCTAAACTAAACATTTCTAACATATCTATATTCCTTGTTTGAGATATTCACAGTTCATTATTCTTCCTCATAATGCCCGGTAATGGCACGTTGGAACCAGACGATCAAACCTAATAAAATAAAAGCTCCGGGAGCTAAAACCATAAGTCCGTTATTTTCGTAGCCAGCATTGTAAAGCGATTGCGGGATCACAGAATATCCCATCAAAGTTCCTGCACCGAGTATTTCGCGACCAGCTCCAACAACAACAAGGATCAGTGAATATCCAATCCCGTTGCCAATTCCATCTAATATGGAGGGAACCGGTTTATTAATAAGAGCAAATCCTTCTAATCTTCCCAGCACAATACAATTTGTAATGATGAGTCCCACGAAAACAGAAAGCTGTTTGGAAACATCAAACATATAGGCTCGCAGGATCTGATCTACCAGGATAACCATCGTGGCAATGATCGTCATTTCGACAATGATCCTGATCTTTTTGGGAATGAAAGAACGTATAAGAGAAACGATCAGATTCGACATGGCAATGATCACCGTTACAGCAATCCCCATTACCAGAGACGGTTTTAATTGTGTTGTTACAGCCAAAGCAGAACAAATTCCCAGGATCTGGATCGTAACCGGATTATTATGAATGATCGGTTCAAAAAAAGTTTTCTTATTAGACATTAGATCTCCTCCTTTTGAACGATTTCTTGGCGTAAATTTCGAAAGTAAGTTTCATATTTTGTTAAATCTTTCAAGAGTAGATTCATCACTCCATCACTTGTTTTAGTTGCTCCGGAAATTCCAGCAACTTCATGTATAATATTAGGTGAATTTGGAGATGGTTTCAATTTTAAGATTTTAACAGCAACCAGATTATCCTCTTCACCCCAGATCTGTTTGCCGATAAATTTATTTTGGAAGCTTTCTGCTTCCACTTCTGAACCAAGACCGGGAGTTTCAGCTTGTTTATAAAATGTAATTCCCAGGATAGTGCTCAGATCAGGTTCCAAAGCCAGATATCCGTACATAGTACTCCACAAACCTTTGCCAATTATTGGAATGCAATAAGCTGAAACATCCGTTCCTGACTTCTTCACATAAACTGGAAATCTTCTTTCAGCTTCTGGTTTTGTATCTTCCTTTTCAGGATCGATATCTTCTACTAATATCCCTTCAGACAGATCAATGATCTCACCAAGGTTATTAACTGCAAAGCTTTCAATATTTTTATTATATGAATCCAGGATTTCTTCTTGTGAAATTTTATTACTTTCCAAAAGTTTAACTGCTTTCAGAATATTCTTTTTCATATCGACTTCAACATTGGTTTGTTGTTTGTCTTTCAGATAATATGCAGCCGAAGAAAGCAACCCGGCACAGATAATCGTGACGATGCTGATGAAGATGAAAGTGTAGAGGTTATTGTGTCGCATATTTCAACCTCCTCTTCTTGTGAGCCTGCACCACAAAATGATCTATAAGTGGAGCAAAAGTGTTCATCAGTAAGATTGCCAGCATCATTCCTTCTGGGTAAGCCGGATTCAAAGCTCGCACCAAAATAGCCAGAACTCCGATCAAAAATCCATAAAAGAATTTTCCTTTTTTGGTCGAACAGGAAGAAACAGGATCGGTAGCCATAAACACTGCTCCGAAAGCAAAGCCACCCATCACAAAATGATAATGAGCAGGAAGTGCAAAGATATGTGATGGATTAGGAGCAAGGTAATTCAGAAGTGCGCTCATGGCAAATCCACCGACAAAAACTGAAAGAACAATTCGCCAGCTTCCAGCTTTCGTAATCAGCAGCACCAAAAGTCCCAGCAAGATCATCAAAGTTGAAGTCTCACCGACACTTCCGGGAATAGTTCCTAAAAACATATTCCACAAAGTGTAACCTTTATCGGCTAGTGCTTCGATAACTCCACCGGAGTTTGAGATTGTATCAGAAACTACTGCAAGCGGTGTTGCTGTTGTGTAGGCATCGATTGTTTTTTCTCCAAATACAGTCCAAACTGAATCACCGGACATTGATCTGGGAAAAGCAAAGAACAAGAAAGCTCTGGCAACCAACGCAGGGTTAAAGATATTCATTCCCACACCACCAAAAATTTCTTTACCTATAACTATACCAAAAGATGTAGCTACAATCAATTGCCAATATGGAATTGTAGGTGGAACAATCAATGGAATCAGGAAAGTAGAAACCAGTAAACCTTCGTTGATTTCATGCTTTCGAACCACTGCAAATAATATTTCCCAAATTGCACCGACAGCCAACACTATCAGGTAAATCGGAAGAACAATCACAATTCCTTTCAGAATTATCTGCCAAACGTTAGCCGAAACTCCAAGTGAGAGAAAATGCTGATATCCCGCATTGAAAATACCAAAAATGAAGGCTGGAACTATAGCAATATAAACGGTTATCATAAATCTTTTCATATCGATCGCATCACGAATGTGAGTTCCTGTTTTTGTGTGGTGCGGCAAAGTAAACAAGAATCCCTCCCCCATTTCGTAGATCGGATATAGTTTTTCTAACTTACCGCCTTTGGAAAACAAAGGCTCGAATTTTTTAATAAAATCATATAAAAACTTCATCTGTTTTTAACCTTCTTTTTCTATCAGGTTCAAGCCCTGTCGAATGATTTGCTGGAATTCTGTTTTGGAAGGGCAAATATATTCACATATCGCAAAATCTTCTTCCGCAACTTCATAAATTCCAAGTGCTTCCATCTCTTCGATATCTTCTGCTAAGATACTTTTAACAAGATGCCCAGGTAGAATTGACATCGGAATTACATCTTCATAAATATCATTGATAATGAAGGCACGATTTCCACCGCCAATATTGGTATCAGCTGCAAAAGCCTTTTGGGGAGTGATGATGGGAGCAACAAACGTTTTCCACCAGCTTCTTTTGTTAATTCCAGGATTCATCCAGTCCATAAATACCGGTTCAATTGCTTCCGGAATTACAGTCACCAGATTATCTTTAGAACCAATAAATCCATCCTCTGGGATCCTCTTTCCGGTTAATACATTTCCAGAAATAACTCTGGAATTATCAGCAATCTTTCCCATGAAAGAAGAAACCTGAGCTCCAGTTATCGTTTTGTAATAGTACCTTTTTTCTGCTGCGCTACCAGCCAGCTTGATGAGAACTTCCTGGTTGATCTCTCCGGTTTCAAATAACCTTCCTATTAGAATAACAGTCTGAACGGAACAAGTCCAAATGATATCGTGTGCATTTCTGATCGGTGCAATATGATGGATATGAACTCCAACATTACCAGCCGGATGAGGACCGGTGAAATTATACAGCTCACAGTTCTTGAATTCTGCAAATGCAGTATCTTCTGGTTTGAATGATAATCTTACTTTTCCTGAAGTCAGTTTAGAAAGAACATCAATTCCTTTTTGAAAAGAATTTTCATTACCTTCCAATATGAATGACTCTTCTGCAGCCAAAGGTGCTGTATCCATGGCAGAGATGAAAATATCTCTTGGTGTATCGGCAGGATTGGCACTTTTATTGTAAGGTCGCTGTACCAAATATAAGAACAGACCGGATTTTAGAAGTGCTTCCATTATAGAATCTTTCGTTAGATTATTCGTGTCAATTTTCAGATCTACTCTGGTTTGTTTACCGTCTGTTTCGATCACAATAATTTCTATCACTCTCCGCTTGCCGCGAACTATTCCTGCTACTTTTCCACTAACATGAGAGATCAGTTTGATATCTTCATTGTTCTTGTTATAAGCTAAAGGAGTTCCAACTTTTACTTCATCTCCTGGTTCTACAAGCAGTCTAGGTTTAAATCCTTCAAAATCAATTGGTTTCAAAGCTACTTTATGCGGAAAATCAATCTGTTCAATCGTTCGCACTGTTTCGCCAGTTATTTTAATGTCGTAACCGAGCCGTAATTTTTTTAATTTCATATTTGGATATCTCAATTAAATCAGTTTAGATCTAAGTGAAGATGATTGATGCACCTGCTGATCTTTCGTAGAATTGACCAACTGTCAGCACATCTACAACTTCATCAATTAGATCATCTTTGGTAAGTTTGAACATATCCATGGCTAGTTTACAAGCATAAACTTTTCCGCCGGCATCGGTGAACATTTCAAGAAATTCATCAACCGGAGGAATATCCAGATCTTCCATTTCTTTTTTCATCATCATTGTTGCCATGCTAGACACTCCTGGAATCGCACCCATCCAGGTTGGGAATGGAGCAGTGATAGGCATTTTCATCATTGGCATCGCTAAGTTTAAGGATGGATTTCCAACTGTAGCAACTTTAAGTTTCTTAACCATTTTTTTCATGATCGCATTTAAGCCAAAAAATGTGAAAAATATTGAAGCTTCGATGCCTTCCATTCTGGCACCATTACCCATGATCAAAGCAGGATATACTTCGTCTAATCCACCTTTGGCACAAATAATCGATACTTTTTTAATTTTATCATTTTCCATTTGTTTTTCTCCTAAATTTAGATGCAGCTTTCTGGTTTTTTTAGCCCGGCAATTCTAGACGATTTTTTAAGTGGTCCACCAGGAAATAAGCTGTAAAATTCTTTTGTATCTACAGCACCGGATTTCTTCAATTTACGGATAGAAGGCATGGCACTATTTGCTTCAAAATAATTTTGCAGATACTTAATTACTTCCCAGTGCCTATCAGTTAGTTCATCAATTCCTTCTTCTTTTGCAATAGCTTCTGCAATAGCTTCATTCCATTGGTTAAATTCAAGTAAATAACCTTCTTCGTTTACGTTTACTGTGCTTCCAGCAATTTCTTTTGTAGCCATTTTTTACTCCTCTAGACCGTATCGCATCGCAATCGATCTCTATTTTTTTATTTAATTTTTTTTCCAACTTTTGTCATTTGAGCAGAGATTCCAGGCATTGGTAATCCTCTAAGAAGCATATACCAATAAATATATTTGAATACCAGTTTCCCCATATGATTAATTCGACTTTCCTTCAATAAACTAAAAGGGCCAACAAGAGGAAGCGGGAATGTTCCTTCTACAGGTTCTACATCGTAATTGAAATCGATTAGGAATGCTTTTCCAAATCCCGATTCTATGAAGCAGTTGGCATGTCCGTCAAATTCTTTAACCAGCTCTTTTCCATTAATAAAATTCATAATGTTTTTGGTTAAAACTTCTGCTTCGAAATGTGCTACTGAACCAGCTTTGGAAGCAGGAACATCAGTTGCATCACCGATCACAAAAATGTTTTCTTTCTTTTTGGATTGAAGAGTATGTTTGTCGGTGGGAATAAAATTCAGATCATCACCTAAACCAGATCTGGCAATTACTTCATCCCCCATATTGGTAGGAATAGAAACCAATAGATCATAATCGACCTTTTGCCCATCATAAGATTGAACGAAATTAGCTTTTTCATCTACAAGTTCTACATCAAAATCAGGTACAATTTTTATGTTTTTTTCTTCCATAAGATAACCAAGAACATTAGAACAAGTCTGTTTCGTGAAAGCACCTGTAAGTGGTGTAACATAAGTCATCTCTACTTTTTCACGGATACCTTTTTTTGTGAAATACCAGTCTGCCAGGAAACAAAATTCCAATGGTGCAACCGGACATTTGATCGGCATTTCTGCCATGTGAACTACAAATTTTCCACCTTTCCAATTTTCCAATTTATCACGAAGAGCTGTTGCTCCTTCAAATGTATAAAAATCGAAGACATTTTTGAACCAGCCTTCACCTTTCAAACCTTCAACTTCTTCAGGAACGATCTTTGAACCTGTTGCAATGATCAAAATATCGTAAGAAAGATTCTTTCCATTCTTCAGCACAACATTGTTTTTGTCGTGTTCGATAAGTTCGATCGCTTCCTGGATATATTCCACTCTTTTGGGAATGAACTGCTTTTTGGTTTTGATTACATCTTTTTCTTTGTAAATGTTAAACGGAAGAAACAAAAATCCTGGTTGGTAATAATGTGTTTTGTGTTGATCCACAACTGTGATCTTCCATTCTTTTTTACTAAGTTTTCTATTTAGATGATTGACCATCATTGTGCCGGCTGTTCCAGCTCCTAAAATCAATATATTCTTCATTAATTCTCCTTGAATCTTTATTATTATTTTATCCTATTTATAAGAGCTTCTCTCATCATTTGAATTGTGTAATTATATAATGCTACCGTATCAACATCATCAATTTCTTGTAATAAAGTGGGAATCAAACCGGAAATTTCACCCCAGAGAATATAAGAAAGCTTTCCTGAATCTGCGTCTGATCGAATACTCTCATCCAGCTTTCCATTTTGAATAATCATGGTGATAATTTCTCTAATTTTGCGATTTTCAATTTCTATATCTTGCAGGATCGTACTTTCAAATTTGCACCCGGCTCGGTGCTGTTTATAATTGGAAAAAGCAAAAATAAAATTGGGATATTTTTTGTAGAATTTCAGGAATTTTGCAGCCAGTAATTCTATTTTGTTTATACTTAGTGTCGATTCTTCTACTACTTTTTCAAATTCACCAATAAGGACTTTCAATCCTCGCAGAACAATAGATAAACATAATTCGTTCTTACTTTGAAAGTAAGTGTACAAAGTGCCTTTACTGAATTCAGCTTCTTCAGCAACATCATCCATGGTTGCGTGCTCAAATCCTTTGGACATGAATACTTTTTCTGCTGCATCTATAATTAAGTTTTGTCTTTGAAGACGTTCTCTCTCTTTTCTATCTGCAATACTCACTCAATGACTCCTATTCTTTATTTCGAATGTTAGTCAGATGACTGACCGAGAGTCAACGAGTCAAGAATTATATTTTATACTAACAAGTAAAATACATCTATTTCATTATTTAACAACATCTTAAATGGCAACCAATAATTATTACATACCTAAAAATATCTACCCGGTGAAATTTGTAAAATGAATGCAAAAACCTTCCAGGTTTCAACAATCTGGAAGGTTTTATAATTTGTCTTGATGCGATCTTGTATATCGTTCTACTTTATTTCATCAAAAGCATTTTCCTAGTAGCTTGGAAATCTGGAGTTTTGATTTTATAAAAATAGATTCCAGAAGATACTTTCTTGTTGTTATCATCCTGTCCATTCCAAACCATAAAATGGTTACCAGCTGATAATGGCTCATTAATAAGACTACGAACTATCTGACCTTTCATGTTATAGATCTCCAAAATAACATTAGAATCTGATTTGAGGTCAAAGCTTATCTTGGTTTCAGGGTTGAATGGATTCGGTGAATTCTGGTGAAGTACATTTAGATGAGACACCATATATTCTGATGTATGCACAGAGTTTAATTCAAAGAAAAGTGGAGTTACCTGACCTTCATTAAACTCCACATCCTCAATCGTAACTGATTCATATCCTTCTAAAGAGGCTGTTACATCAAAGATTCCAGCAGGAACATTTCTAGTGAACATACCAGTTTCATCAGGATTAACAGTCAAATTGCATACTTCTATTTCTATCTCCTCCAGATTTGCCTGTGGATTAGCTGTAACTGTTCCAGCTAAAATTCCCGCTGGTATCATTACTCTTCCCCAAGAATGGTCACCATAGTAGGTTACCAGTAAGGAATGATCGCTAGGATCATATGTGGGATAAACCATATGACTTCCGGCAAAAAACATCTCTGGTGGTTGAGAAAAATCTTCATCAAATCTGTACAATCCCGGCAAATAATAGCCTCCAACATAATACGTTCCAACAACATCTCGAACAATACCATCAGGCCGATCAAAGTTGTTTGTCATAAGATCGGTAACAGTAGAATCGGATAAACTGATAGCGTGAATTATTGAAGTACTAGGTGAATCATCAATTACAACAATCCGATTATTTTCACTCTCTAATAAAATTCCATTTGGTCGGTTCAAGCCATTACCTTCTGCAAATATCCAATAGGATTCATCACTAAGTCTAAATTTGTAAATAGTGTGCAGAGCAGGGCATGAAATAAATAGGTGCCCTGTTGAATCTGAAGTTACACTAGAAAGATAAACTCCTGCACCTGTGGGAAATGAAACATCCAAAACCTGCTGTTCAGTATCTAAATTATAACCATACAATTTACAATCATCACCAACACCATATACAACATCTCCTACAATATCCATTCCATCTACAAGACCTGCAGTTGGAATAAAATCTTCCTCATTGCCCTCGGAATCTATTTGTACCAGGGCTCCGTTTCCAAAATTCGAAACCAGCAGTCGATCTCGATCAGCATCAATAACAATCTTCTGTGGGAAGTTGAGTAGAGCTTGTGTTAAGGCAGGAATTACAGCAAAAATCATGATTAAGAAAAATGCTATTCCTTTTTTCTTCATACTTTTCTCCTTTTAAGAGTCGGCTTGCGAAGTGTTGGCTTTTCGAAGAATAACAATCACTCTTCATTCAACATCTCTATAAAACGCTCTCATTTTTTGTGTTTTTTTAAACTCTCCGAAGTTTAATTTAAATATTTTTTAATGCATTCAGAAATAGATCGAGATATTGAAAGTAGAAACTTTCTTCATCAAAAGCTCCTTCTAAGTTTCTTACTTTTTCTGGGCTAAAAGCAACATTCAAAATTGTTCTGATCGTATAAGCAAAATACTTATCCAGATAACCAACATTGACATCGCTTTTAATGCTCAGGTCTTGAACTCCCAAGTCCAGTGCATCTGTAACAATATTTATAAGGTTGCCCAATATCTCAGTAAATTCATTGTAAAGATCTTCACCTATCTTATTTCGATCAAGAGAATTGTAATCCTCATACATATACAATTTAAAGTAACCCATATTTTCTTTGAAATAATAGTAATATTCGCTCCCAATAATTTCAATCTTTTCTAGTCCGGAAGCTTCATTGGGTGATTTTTTGTTTAAGATTGTAAGCCTTTCTTTCATTCCAGCTAGATGAATATGCATGAAAAGTTCTTCCTTGGATTTTACATAAGTATATAAAGTTGATTTGCTTATTCCTGCAGACAGAGCAACTTCATCTATGGATGTATTCTCATAACCTTTGCCAAAAAAAAGACCTTTAGCAACTTCTACTATGAAATCTCTTTTAACTTCTTTTACTCTTTCCTTCATGCTACTCATTAATTTAATTCCTTCTTCATCAAACTTACTAACCGAAAAATCGTACCGCCTGTACGATTGTCAAGAAATACACAAAATAACCTTCCAGGTTTTCGAAAATCTGGAAGGGTTGTATATCTTGTGACAAGCAAATTGTCAATTAGTGACAGATGGTTTGTCAA
>SWBY01001808.1_pt1 | contig 78082 bp, 59 predicted proteins | sample 4693071 | NCBI WGS metagenome assembly SWBY01 (sample SAMN10267273, study PRJNA491770) | bioreactor metagenome | isolation source: DHS bioreactor inoculated with marine methane seep sediment | place: Japan: Omine Ridge, Nankai Trough | collected 2006-05-06 | reverse complement strand
TAATCTTCCAAAGTTTCCAAGTAATCCGGGTGCTTTTTGTGTTTTAGAATATATACAAAATTTGTATCATGCAAGTTAGAGCTTCTATTAGTTATAATTATACTATATCTTTGCCAAACCAGATTTATTTCTTATATTGTTAGAAAAAAATATAGTATGGAGAAAAAATGAAAATTCTAATTGTAATGCATTCATTATACATGCATATATATGAAATGGCGAAAGAAATAGCTATAGGTGCTGAAAAAATAGAAGGAACGGAAGTGGAAATAAAGAGGGTTCCTGAACTTCTAAGTAATAAAATATTAGAAAAAATGGGAGCACTAGATGCTCAAAAAGTCATCCAAGAAGTACCGGAAGCTACATTAAGTGATTTAGAAGAAGCTGATGCAATAATCTTCGGAACAGGAACCCGTTTTGGTAATATGACGGCTCAAATGCGATCATTTTTAGATAGTACTGGAGGAATTTGGCAAAAAGGTGGTCTAATTGGTAAAGTTGGTAGTGTGTTCACATCAAGTGCAACTCAACATGGAGGTCAAGAATCGACTATATTAAATTTTCATACTACACTGCTACACCATGGTATGATAATAGTAGGTTTACCTTATTCTTTCCAAGGTCAAATGATTATTGATGATGTAAGTGGTGCTTCTCCTTATGGAGCAAGTACAATAACTGGTGGAGACGGCAGTAGAATGCCTTCTGAGAATGAACGAAGAGCAGCACAATTCCAAGGCAAACATGTGGCTGAAATAACAAAAAAAATGATATCATAACTAAAAGTAAGTTAGAATAAATTAAGCTCCCATATGTGGGAGCTTTTTTTTGTTTGTTTGTACCAAATCCAAAATCATAAATCAATTAAGAAAAATATTGCCTTATTCTGCATTATCACAATCTTTGGCAAAAATCAGGAGGATGGATTGGACGACTTATTTGTCGAGAGTGAAATTAAAGAACTGCGTGAAACGATTGCACATCATAGTGCTCAATATTATAAAAAGAACCATCCGGAAATTTCTGATTTAGAATTCGATCAACTGGTAATACGATTACGAGAGCTGGAAAAGCAATACCCGCAATATAAACTTGAAGATTCTCCGTCAGAACAGGTTGGTTCCGACATTACTGAAGAAAGAAAGGTTATTTCACACAAAGTAAGAATGTACAGTCTTGATAATGCATATGATTACAATGAGATAGATAAATTCATTGATAGTATAAAAAAATCTAGCAATCAATTGTTTTCCATAGTGGTAGAGCTTAAGATCGACGGATTCAGCATAAACCTGTATTACGAAAATGGTGAACTACAATATGCTTCTACAAGAGGAGATGGTTTTGAAGGCGAAGATGTAACTGAAAATGTGAGAACCATCAATTCAATTCCAAATAACATAAAGTACATGAAACCTATTGAAATTCGAGGTGAGATTTACCTGCCAAGATCAGAATTTGAAAGAATTAATAGCGAAAGGCAGGAAGATGGCATAAAATTATTTGCCAATCCCCGTAATGCTGCTGCTGGTACAATTAAGTTAAAAGATGCATCTGTTGTAAAAAACCGGAATCTTAAATCTTTTCTATATTCAGTTGGATATTCTAAAGAAACATTCTCTACAGAATTAGAACTATTAAGATTTCTAACAAAACTTGGCTTTACGACCATAGATCATAAACACATTAAAAATTCAGGTTCTATAAAAGTACAATTTGAGAAATTAGAGAATAAACGATATTTACTGGATTACGACATAGATGGTGTAGTAATTAAAATGAATGACATAAATTTACAACAAAAAATTGGTTTTACCTCCAAATTCCCGAAATGGGCAATTGCCTATAAATTTAAAGCAGAAGAAGTGGAAACAGAACTTCTCGGAGTGGATTTTCAATTAGGAAGAACCGGTGCAGTAACGCCTGTGGCAAGATTGAACCCTATCTTCATTTCCGGCTCTACAGTTTCTAATGCAACCCTTCACAATCTTGATGAGATCAAGCGACTTGATTTGAAAATCGGTGATTTTGTAACTGTAATAAAATCCGGTGAGATTATACCGAAAATTATTAAAATAAATTATGATAGACGTCCAAAAAATGCAATTGCAATTGATTTTCCAACACAGTGCCCGGTGTGTGAATCGAAATTACAAAAAGAAGAAGAAGGTGTAATAACATATTGCAATAATCTTAGTTGTCCAGCTCAAATTGCTAAACGTATCGAGCATTTTGCATCTCGCGAAGCTGTTGATATTGAAGGTTTAGGTGAAGCTGTTGTAAGACAATTACTTGAAAATGAAATGATTAAGAAGATCGAAGATATTTACTATCTTGATTTTGAAAAATTTGAGACATTGGAGAAACAGGGGAAAAAATCTGCTGAAAACCTTAAAACAGCAATCGAACGCTCCAAGCATAAGAAATTCAATAAAATATTATTTGGATTAGGTATTCGTTTTGTTGGTGATAAAACATCTAAAATTCTTACCAAACATTTTCAAAATATGGATAAATTATTAAATGCTGATTTAGAGGATTTTCTTGAAATTGAAGAGATCGGTGAGAAAATCGCCAATTCTTTATTTGAGTTCTTCCATCAGCTAGATAAATTACAAATGATCGAAAGCTTAAGAAAATCTGGTGTTATTATGGAGAGTACAGAAGAATTATTGGATAATAAGCTTAACGGCGCAAAATTTCTTGTTACTGGTTCACTTGAAAATTATGGTCGTACCCAGATTAAAGATACAATTGAAAAATACGGAGGGAAACTTTTATCATCTGTTAGTAATAATCTTGATTTTCTACTCGTAGGAATGAAGCCAGGGTCTAAAGTAGCAAAAGCAAAGAAAATTGAATCAATTAAAATAATCAACGAAACTGAATTTCAGGAAATGATAGAGAAATGAAGATCCTGGAAAGATACATCCTGAAAGAAAACTTCAAACCATTTATTGTCTCATTAATGGTAACAACATTTGTAATGCTTTTAGATAAAATTATTGATCTGTTGAATATGATCATTGATAAGCATCTCGATTTAGTAACAATTATTTCAATATTCAGCCTTAGTCTTCCCTTTATGTTGGCTCTTACCGTTCCAATGGCAATTCTGTTAGCTTCCATAATGTCGTTTGGCAGGTTAGCCGTGGATAATGAGCTTGTTGCCTTTAAGTCTTGCGGAATAAATATTTACACTCTTCTAAAACCTACTGTAGTTGCAGCTTTATTTATTTCAATATTTATGGTTTACTTTAATAACGAAATCCTTCCAGATACGAATCATATGCTGAAGAATATGATGATCAAAGCCAATTATCGCAGACCGGTAACTGCAATAATACCAGGAACTTTCAATACAATGAAGAATTATACCATCTATGCGAAAGAACGCAGGGATGATCAACTCTATGATATAATTATCTACAATAGAGAGAATACGAAATTTCCACAAACGATAACAGCTAAGCGTGGAGAAATTTTTCTGGCAAATGGAGGAAACAGTTTAACTGCAATACTTTATAATGGCCAACTTCATGAACGGGATAGGCAAAATTCCGCTAAATACCAGATAAGTGAATTTAAAAGATTCACATTGAATCTTCCTGACTTGGGCTATAAAATGAATGAAAAAGGTTCTGATTATCGTGGTGACAGAGAATTAAGCTCGAAAGCCATGCAGGATGTAATAGATCGCAAAGAAAAACAGATAGAAGTTGTGGATAAAGAAATTATAGATATAAATGCAGCAATAGAAAAAGATAGACCTGATTCATTAACATCCAGAACAGCTTTTCGAGATTTAAAAAAGAATTATAATAAACTCAGTATGAAAAAGGATAAATTAAAAACGCTGCAAGGTGATATTCGTAAATATCAAGTTGAAATCCATAAAAAATATGCAATTGCGTTTGCCTGCCTTATCTTTGTTCTGGTCGGAGCTCCAGTAGGAATGATGACTCGTACAAGTGGTGTAGGAATGGCATTTTCAGTTAGCTCGTTTGTATTCTTAATCTATTATGGTGCATTAACGCTTGGAGAAGAACTTGCGGATAAAGGCATTGTATCACCCTTTTTAGCGATGTGGATATCTAATATTGTATTTGGAGTGGTGGGTATCTATCTCGTAATGATTTCAGTAAGAGAATTGAAAGTGTTAGATTTGAATATTGTAAAAGATAAATTTTTAAAATTATTGAGATTGAAATGAAAATACTAGATAAATATATACTTCGCGAATACATCTCGATTCTCTTGGTCATTGTGTTTGCATTTTCAGTTCTTTTCCTGGTAGTTGATGTTTCAGATCGATTACCTCGATTATTAAGGAAAGGTGCAGAAATGAATGATATAGTAGCCTATTTCTTATTACGAATTCCGTATCTTATTATTCTTACAACACCTGTAATGGTGCTGCTTTCTGGTCTTTTTCTAATGAATAACCTTTCCAAATACAGTGAATCAATTGCGATTCGCGGAGCAGGAATTAGTATTTTTCGTATGGTTACACCTCTAATCTGGTTTGGAATAGGTTTTAGTATATTGGTATTACTGTTGGGAGAGTTAGTATTGCCGAGAGCTGAAGAATTACGTCAAAAAATCTACACAGAAAAGATTAAAAATATGAAAGTAGAAGATAAGAAGATGAGATCTCATATCCATTATGTGGGCAAAGACAACAATCTATATTATATCGGTTTTTTTGATGGATATAGAAACCTTTTAAAGATAATTGATATTTCAACTTACGATCCGGGAGCAGGTGAACTAAAAAGAAAAATAACAGCCTCAAATGCTGTTTGGGAAAACGATTATTGGAATTTTCAAGATTGTGATATTAGATACTTTGACAATGGAATTTTGGTAAGTATGGAGCATTTTGACTCAACTGTGATCCCCGAAGTGGATGTTTCTCCCATTGATTTTATAAAAAGCGCTAAGAAACCGATGTCTATGAATTTTTTCGAACTTAGAAATTATATTCAAAGACTTAAGAAAGTTGGTGAAAATTACAATAAAGAACTGGTGGAATTGAACCTGAAAGTGTCTTTTCCATTTGCGAACTTGATTATCCTGTTATTTAGTGTACCATTGGTTTCTACATCGTCTCGCAGTCGAGCACGTGGTATGATCTTTGGATTGGGATTATTAGTCTGTTTTTTATTCTTATCAACATTAAGAATATGCCAGAGCCTGGGTTATAACGGTGTTTTATCACCCATGATGGCCGCCTGGTTCCCCAATATAATATTCCTGATTATTGGTATATATTTTGTAATTAAAGCTGAGGTATAGATGAAAAAGAAAAAGATCCTGCTGATCTATATCAATTATGCCAGCTTTGTTAAAGTTGATCATGAGATCTTAAGTAAAAACTGTATTGTCAAAAGGTATCAATTCAAAGCTTCAAAAAATATTGGGTTAATGCTTATCGAGTACATTAAGCAGTTCTTCTTTCTCTTGAGTAATTTAAGATCATTTGATTTAGTTTACTGCTGGTTTGCTGACTATCACACAATTTTGCCAATATTTTTCGCAAAGATTTTTGGAAAGAAATCATCTCTAGTATTAGGTGGATATGATGTTACTTATGTAGAAAAAATAAACTACGGCTCCTTCAATAATTCCATTAGAGCTTTTTGTGCAAGTTATGCAATGAAGAATGCTTCTTTAAATCTACCAGTTTGTGACAATATAATGGCAGAAGCTTTGGAGCGAGTTCCACAAGCTAAAACTAAACTTCTATATACAGGCTATAGTTATGATAAATTTTCCCCTAATTTTGAAAAACAAAGTTTTGTATTAACTGTTGCAATTGCAGACAATGAAAAATCATATTTCATAAAAAATATTGATTTCTTCCTATCTGTTGTAGAAGCAATGCCGGAAACTAAATTTATAATGATTGGTTTAGATATTCAATTTTCCCGAAATATTGAAATCCCAAATCTTACTATCCTCGAGAGAATTCCTCAAGATGAATTAATAGAATATTATCAGAAAGCATCTGTATATGTACAGTTCTCTTTAAGGGAAGGATTACCAAACTCCGTTTGTGAAGCCATGTTATGTGGCTGCATTCCGGTTGGCTCTAATAATGGTGGAATTCCAACAGCAATAGGAAATTGCGGATATATAATTGATTCATTTAATGTAGATAGTGCTGTTCAAACAATTGAAAAAGCTTTGGATTCAACTATTATTGAACGTAAAGCAGCAAGACAATATATATTCGATAATTTTTCGCTTGAAAGAAGAGAAAACGAGTTACTAAATCTTATAGAAAATCTATTATGAAAAATTATAGGAATTATTCAAAATTAAGAAATATCGTTACCTTCTTTTCATTTAATTTAGCAAAGTTCTTAGTGCTATTTATCAAAAAAAAAGATAATATCTGGATTTTTGGGGAAAAGCAAGGGACTCTATTCTCCGGCAATGCAAAGTATTTGTTTTTGTATGTGTTAAGAAATCAAAAATCCATCAAGCCGATTTGGCTTACAAATAAACCAAGTATTAGCAAGGAAGTATCAGATCTTTGTGGAGAATGTTATCTTATAAATTCGTTGAGTGCATTTTATTATGGATTAATAGCAAAAGTTTACATTTTCACAGTAGGTCTTAGTGATGTCGGAAATTTCGCAGTAAGAAACGCACTGATTATAAATCTGTGGCATGGCATGCCTATAAAAAATCTGAATAATACAAGGAATGTGCAAAAAAACAAATTTTCCTGGTTTACCCGAAATTATCAATTCTTAATTGCGAAAATTACAACTAAGCAATTGAAAAAATTCCATCTGTTAATAGCTACATCCGAAGCTACAAAAAGCGTTATTGAAAAAAGTTTTCCCAACAATCTTGTAAAAATTACAGGTGAACCAAAAAATGACATTTTTTTTCAAAATATAGAGCGAAAGATTATTTTAGAAAAATATTCACTTCAGCAATATGAATCAAAAAAAATCGTTACATATCTTCCCACATTTAGATTATTGCAAGATTATAGATTCTTGTTTAAAGAAAATGAAGACATAGAAAAAATTGATAATTTTATAATACTTGAAAAAAGTCATGCAAATGACATAGAAATGTCGAAAAAAGGAGATAATTATAGAAATAATATCATCAATATTTCTAATACAAACATTGATACTCAGGAATTATTATGTATTACAGACATATTAATTACCGATTATTCAAGTTGTTATGTAGATTTTCTACTAACAGGAAAACCGGTTATTTTCTTCCCATATGATCTGGAAGATTATCAAAAAACTCAGGGTTTCTTTTTCGATTACAGATCTATAGTATGCGGCCCCATAGTGGAAAATGAAAAGTCTCTTTTGAAAGCTATTAATTCAAGTCTGAATGAAGATTCACTATATCAAGCAGAAAGGAAAAAGCAAATGGAATCTTTTCATTTACATCTGGATGGTAATTCATCTCGCAGAGTATATTCCAAAATAATGATTTTACTTGATAGTTTAGAATGATTGCTGTGTGGATTAAAAATGAATAAGTTACATTTTTTGGGAATAACTTGGTTTATTAATTTTTTAATGAATATTAAGTTATGAATTAACGATAAATATGTTGAATAATCTTACTCGGGCGTTCAAGAATTCTCTTATCTATGCAATTGGTAACATTTCCAGAAAAGCAATTGCCTTTCTTCTTCTACCTCTTTATGTAAAGCATCTTACCATCTCAGATTATGGTGTTTTGGGTATCCTGGAAGTTTCCAGCCAGGCAATTATTGCATTATTTGGGCTGGGTTTATATATGGCTTTGAATAGATGGTATTGGGATGAGCAACACAAATTTAAACAAAAAGAGATCGTTTTTTCTGTATCAGTGTTTTTAGTGGGAACATCAATTCTTGCGTTTGCTGGATTTCTTCCAATTGCAAATTCTTTTTCTAATTTGGTGTTTTCAAATGGCGACTATACATATATTTTAAAATTAGTTTTTCTAGTATCATTATTAGAAATTATAGCTCAAATCTTTTTCTCGGTAATGCGGTTGGAAGAAAAATCAATTCTATTCTCCACAACCAATGTTATAAGATTAATTGTGACCTTATTAGTAACAATTTATCTTATTATATTCAAAAATAGGGGAATAGCTGGAATATATGAAGCTCAACTTATCGGACTAATTCTTTACTTTTTGATGATATCAAAATTTATTTTTGCACATATTGTTTTTCGGTTTCAATGGTCCATATTACAAGAGATGTTACAATATAGTTTTCCCTTGATATTATCATCCATTTCTGGAATTTTTTTAACACTTACAGATAGATACGTTCTAAACTTCATGTCCAACCTGGATCAAGTAGCTATATACAATTTAGCAGCAAAACTTGCTTATGTGATTATGGTTTTTGTAGTTACACCGATCAGAATGTCACTTACTCCAATAGTTTATAAAATGGTAGATGAACCTGGATGCAAAAGATTCTACTCTAAAATACTTACATATTTTTCGTTTGTTATTCTCATCTGCGTTATGTTCATGAGTTTTTTTGGAAAAGAAATTATCATTTTCTTTACAGGTTCAAATACCGGATATTGGCATGCTACCAATCTTGTGCCAATTATTGCCTTAGTAATATTTATGGGTATGATGAAAGATACGGTTTCATTGGGTATAAATATCGTAAAAAAAACAAAAACAATATCAATTATTATGATGATCGTTGCAATTTTTAATGTAGGTGCTAACATTCTTCTTGTACCGTATTTAGAGGCTGCAGGAGCAGCAGTTGCAACACTTGTCTCTCAAATTCTCTTATTTGTTCTTATCTATCATTACGCTCAAAAATATTACAGGATTCCATATGAAATGGGGAAAGTCTTTAAAATGATTCTCGTGGCTGGACTGCTATATGGAATTGCTTCACTTATTACATTTGATTCCATTTTCTTGCTAATCGGCTTTAAACTGCTATTAATTTTATGTTTTCCGTTTCTGCTCTACTTTTGGAAATTCTACGAGGATATTGAATTAACTACTATAAAAAGAATTTTATTAAAAAACAAATTTTAGAATTATCTTAAGTTAAACTCTATTTCATTAAAATCATCTTTCTTGTCTTTTCATAACTTTCGGTATTCAATTTGTAAAAAAATAGACCCGAACAATTATCTGCTGCGTCCCATGGGAAGCAATATGTTCCGGAAGTATAATATTTCCTCATTAGGATTTGACCTTTAACATTGAAAATACTGAGTTCACCAGATTCATTTTCCTTAATATCGAAATAAATGTATGTAATTGGATTGAACGGATTAGGGGAATTGTGATGTAATTCAGTTATTGTAGGGCTTAAAATGTCATTAGTTCCAGTTAAGGTTACAGAAATATAATCTAATTTTAATTCATTATCTTCTTCTATTCCATCTGTCACAATGCATTTAACAGTATATGTACCAATATTAGAATAGGTGCAGCTAGTATTGGGCTCTGTACTGTCAATAATTCCGTCGTTGTTAAAATCCCATTGCCAACTTGTTATTGAACCGCTCGAAAGATCATTGAATTGAACCTCCAATGGTACTAAGCCACTGGTAGGGAAACCATTGAAGTTACAGTTTACATGTTCACGAGTGGAAACATAGTTTTGCTTTGTTAAAGTATCGGAATATACATCGTCAGTAACTGTGAGAGTAATGCTGAAAGAATCAGCTACAACATAAGTATAGATAGGATTCTGTTCATATGAATCTATAATTCCATCACTATTGAAATCCCATTCCCAAAAAGTAATATTACCAACAGATAGATCAGCAAATTGTACTTCTAAAGGTAAATAACCAAATTGTGGATTAGCTTCAAAATTTGCAGTAACTGGATTATCTACATTAATGTAAGAATCTTTGATCTCAGTGCTTATATCGGTAGAGCTGCTAACAGTTAGTTTTACAGTATAATTTCCTGGAATTTGGTATGTGTTGGATGGGTTCTGTTCATATGAATCGATTATTCCGTCATTTTCAAAATCCCATTCCCAAGAGATAATTGGTGAGTAATTTGAAGTGGAAAGATCAGTAAATAGAACTGTAAAAGGTGCCAATCCTGAAGTTGGTGTTCCGGAAAAATCTGCGAATACCAATCCTACCTGATCTATGGACAGTACTCCAATATCTGTGATAGTACTATCTGGATCTAGAGGAGATTCCGGATCACCGGCATCAATACAAGGGGAATCTTCCTGCAGATTAAAGTTACCAGCAGAAGCAGCAATACAAAGTGGATCCATCAAAATATTATTGAAAATATCACTTGGATCTCCATTATTGTTAACTGTCACTATGTTTCCAATTGCAGGATCACATTGATCAAAATTACCTTCCGAATTAAACCAGAAATCGCAAAAAGTAACAGTGCTGTTTCCTTGGATACCAAAACCAGTATTCATTGCTACTATCGAATTCTTTAAATCTATTGTACTGCCAGCAAAAGAGCTTAACCCACCCGACCACTGATGAGAGCTATTAAAGAAAAAATTGCACTTATCTATAATGGCATCTGCTGTCCATACATCTATTCCTCCAGCACCATCGAAAGAAGTATTGTTGATTACAAGACAACGGTATAATTCTACATTCGAAAGAGTTAAGTATAAACCACCACCATTATCATTTGCTGTATTATCGTAAAAAATACAATCTTCGAAAATAGTTAATGCATATCCAGAAGAAGTGTAGCCACCACCATCATCATAACAAACGCTTCCACGAATTCCCGATTCAACAACATTCACAATTGAATACTCAACAATACATAATCCGCCGCCATCATCATATGCTATGTTATTATTCAGATAACATCTGTATATTGTCACTGTTGAGTACCCAGAGTAAATTCCACCACCATCAATCTCTGCAGTGTTGTTAATTATTTTCAAGTTTTCTAAACTTGCTGTGGATTGGTAACAATTTATGCCACCTCCTTTACCATCAACATTTACTCCAGAAGAATAGCCATTTTGAATTGTTAATCCGGAAACAAGCGCATTATCACAATTCTCAATTTTTATTACACTATTGCTGCTTGAACCATCTATAATTGTTTGAGATATATAAGATGTGTCTTGAGTTGTGTAGTAGAGACTTGTTAAAGTGATATCTTTTTCACAAAAATCTACATTTTCGTAATAAATTCCTGGATTCAGTAAAATAACATCTCCATCTATTGCATAATCTACACCTTGCTGGATAGTTGGTTGATCTTCTGGGATTACAATAGTCTCGGCAGAAATAACGGATATGATAAAAAGAAGAGATAATGCTAAAATCACTTTCATACTTTTCTCCTTCAATGTTACAAAGAAAATACAGTTTAAACATCTTTCCAATGAGATTATAAATTTACTTTTAAATATAATTGATGAATTATTAACTCGGTCCGTTTATGTCAAATTTCTTCTAAATAAAAAAAAGCTCCGCTAATTTATCAGCGGAGCTTTAGATACGAATATAAATTTTATTTATTTCAGAAGCATCATCTTTTTTACGTTAGTGTAATCCATCTGGTTAATCTTCATTTCATAGAAATACAATCCGCTGGAAACTGCTTTATTGTCATCATCAGTTCCATTCCATTCGATCTGATGCAGACCGGCTGTCTTCAACTCATTTAAAAGTGTTTTTATTTTTTGGCCTTTCATATTGTATACTGTGATTGAAACTTCTGCTTCTAACTGCAGATTAAAATTTATCTTGGTGAGAGGATTAAATGGATTGGGATAATTACCGATCAATTCTGGAGCAGAGATCACAAGATCATCTCCAGCTTCTGTATTCAGATTTGTATCAAAATTCAAAGTAACGATTTTTGATCCAACGTCAGATTCTATGTAGATCTCATCTGTAACTATTTCACGATTCATATTTTCAACCGGTAAACTTACAATCACATTCAACGTAATAGAATTTCCTGCTTCCAAAGTATAAGGAAACTGCAGATTAAAATCTTCTATATACCAGGGATTATCGCTGGAAAAAACACCTGAGTCAGTGATATCGGAAATCTCGATATCTTCATTGGAAAGATTATCTATTGTAAACTCCAAACCATCAATACAATCATCGATTATGAGGAAATTCAATTCTATTGGATCTACTATTAGTCCCACCAGATTTATGTCATCGTCATTTCGTGGACACATTTTGAAGCTACCAAAAGTAAAATCAACCACGCCGGTCATGGAAAAAATGAAATCATCCAGAACAGGAACGTAAGTATAATCTCCCAGGGGAGTAACCACACACGCGCCGCTGCTATCATCAACTTCCCAATTTCCATAAGTATCCGGCTCTTCAGTTACAATCACCTGTTCTACAGTTACCAGAACACTTTCAAATTCTTCCATGAAAGCCAGATCAGCTGTTGTAATCGTTTCTGCTTCGGGGAGATCAGCTATTAAATTGGTGATAGTAAGATTGAGAATATTAGATATTTCGGTTTTTCCATCATATTCTACAACTTCACCAGAGATCTCGATTTCGTTCCCAATTTCTACATCTGGTAATATCTCTTCATAAACAGCAATACCATTCCAGGCTCCAATTCCATCTTGAATGAAGAAATAACTGGCAAATACAGCTGTTACAACACCAGAGGTGATTACCAATTCTCCCTCATGAGTTGAAGGACCACCCTGCGAATTCTGGATATCATATATAGTATAAGGAGTAACTGGAATAGGTTCAATTATAGAAAAAGGATTGTCACTACCGTCGCTCGGATCTCCATCTACTGCATCAGAAACAGTGATTACATACCAATCACCGAGAACTTGATCAGCAGGAATACTCCATTCCCATTCACCATCATTTTCTGTGTTAGCTACTAATACATCGCGGTCTCGGCTGTAAACTTCTTCCAATTCTATTTTTACATTATCGTCAAAATTCATTGATTCCCAGGTGATTGAGCGAGTTGTTCCCTGCTCCCATTCTTCTCCACCATTGGGACTAGTAACTATAATTGTTGGATCTTCATTCTGGAAAATATGATAACCAAGATAAGTAAAAGTATTAGAAGGATAATCCAGCCATTCGTCAGTATTCCATGTAGTTACAGGAGAAACTATATCATCATTGCGAACCATTGTAATATTTATTGCAAATTCACTTCCATCAAGTAAACCAAAAAGATCCAAAACAACTCCATTCTTTACCAACCTTATGGCATCATTTCCATTAAAATTGATAACACCATCATTGGTATCATCAGCTACATTCAAAATTATAGGATCTGCCTGAGTATGAGCCAAAACAAAAACTTCACCATCGGCTAAAGTTCCAGAATAAGAATATGAATTACCCCATGTTCCAGCACCATTTGCATCTTTTTCCAATGTATATTCCGAGAGATCAACATCAGCTCCTGTGCCATTGAAGATCTCAATAGCTTTATTATAGCTGCTTCCTTCGATGTATTCTGAGATGAAAAGTTCTGTCGCCTGGCCAAAAGCCATTGAAACGATTGTTACAAAAAATAAAACAAATAATAGTCTATTCATACAATTCCTCCAAATTTATTAACTGATACAATTAATTAAATAGTATAATTCTAAGGCAAGATATTATGTTTTTTTATTACTGAAATATAAACGCACTACGGGATCGGCTAATTACCATTCCTTTATTTCAAGCTGAGTGAGTATTGGCTCCAGCTTGCTTGTAGCCAGGCGCTGGTACTCTTTTATCGCTGTTTGGAATTGATACCAATCACTGCGTTTATAATTCTTTTTGAATGTAAGTTTATCTTTGATCGGATCAAATTTGAACTTTTTGTCATTTAAAAATTTTACATCATTTTCTACAGCTTTATCAAACCAGGTAGTCAGGTCATAATCTTCTTTAATTCCCATTTCCAGAAAATGATCCTGGAATTTCTTGATCCTGTCTTTTTTCTGAGTTTTGTATTTCTTAATCTCACTTTCATCGATCGAGTCACCGATAATATCGCTTAAAATCTCCTTGGTTGCAGACCATTTACTTGGCATTGATGTAATAATAAGAAAGTTTGAATATAATTTCTGTGCAGCTGTTAATACTCTTTCTTTGTTATCGATAAGCGAGTGGCTTTTAACCAGGCGGGGATCTTCCCAGATCAAGTTTGGAATATCAGGACGATAACCTGCATCTGCATGTCCAATATTTGGAGAAAGAGTTTCCCACAATCCATTCATAGCATTAATTTCATCAAATGTTCCAACAAAATTCTGATGTGATAATGTATCAGCTAACATATGCGAGGCAATACCAAGTAGATAAAGATTTTCTGTAGTGGTAGAATCGTAGTACACTTCCTGAGCATGAGAACTGGCAGGTGTTACCATTAACATGTGCATTTTTCCATCTTTACGTCGAGCTCTGTAGCTGGTAGGATCTCCAGGTAGGAAATGAAACAATAAATACACTCTCATCAATTGTTTTTTGGGTTTGGTAATGTCCATAGTCTGGCTAATATAGTTACTATAGTTCTCACCTTCAGGAGTTTCAATCTGAAATGATTGGTTGTTGTCGTCTACATACTGCGAAGAATATGCAATAATTTCTGCTTCATCTTGTTCAAAGCCAGCATTTAGAGCCAGTAATTTTGTCATATAATAATGGAATTCAATATTCATCTATCTCTCCTGAGGTAACCACAACTCTCATATGCCTACCTTTCTTACACATGTTAAAAAATATAAAAGATATGCCAAAATGTCAACTAAATTATTTGTTTTACGTTAATTATGAGTAAACTTTAATCAGATTTTTTATCTTCGAGCTCTAACCATCTTTCCGATAAAGTAGATATCTTTTTTTCAGAATCATCCATTTGTCTGGTGATTTCTCGGAACTCTTCCGGGAGCAATTTTGCTGCTTGCAGATCTATTTTCTGTTCAAGGCTAATTTTAAGGTTTTCAAGCTTTTCCAGCTCAATTTCCAGTTGATCTAATTCTCTTTTTTCTTTGTAGGAAAGCCTTGTTTTTTCACTGCGAACCCTTACTTTATTGTCGGAGATATTTTCTATTTTTTGTTCTTCTCTATACTTTTTTACCAGCAAATAATCAGAATAATTTCCCGGAAATTTTATTATTCTGTCTTTTTCAAAAATGAATAGATAATCAACAACTCTGTCCAGAAAATATCTATCGTGTGACACAACCAGGATGCAACCCTTAAACACATCTAAGTAATCTTCCAAAATTTCAAGAGTTTTAATATCCAGATCATTAGTAGGTTCATCCAGAATAATGAAATTGCTGCCAAACATCAAAGAACTTAGAAGGTACAATCTTTTTCTTTCACCACCTGAAAGGCTTTTAACTTTGCTTTGCTGTAGTTTTCCATCGAATAGGAATTTCTTCAGCATCTCGGAAGCGGAATGCAATGTTCCATCTGCAGTTCGTATGTGTTCTGCTCTTTGTCGAACATATTCCAAAACAGAAATATTTTTATCAAAGTCCTCTTCGTTTTGTCGAAAATAGCTGAAATGTGTGTTCATTCCTGATTTCACATTTCCATCATCCGGCTCAATTTCTTCAGTGATCAATCTAAGCAAAGTTGTCTTTCCACAACCATTTGGCCCGATAATCCCAATACGATCAAGTTTTTGGAAATTATAATTGAAATTAGAGAACAAGTGATTTTGGTCATAGGATTTCTGAACGCTTTTTATTTCTAAAATGGTTTTTCCCATCCGCTTGGACTGGAATGAAATATCAAGTTCAGAGTCCTGATTCAAGTAAGATTTATCTATGAGTTCTTTAACTCTATCCAGATGATTTTTAGGTTTAGAAGATCTTGCTCTTGCTCCACGATGCAACCATTTCATCTCTTTTTGCAGTTGAGCAGCTCGGCGCGTTTCTTTGCGCTGCTGGTCTACAAGTTCAAGCTCTTTTCTTTGCAAAAAATAGGAATAATTTCCATTATAAAATCTAATATAACCGTTTTCAATTTCCATAATTCTATTGGAAACAGCATCAAGGAAATATCTGTCATGAGTTACGAATATTAATGCACCTTTGTAATTTATTAAGAAATCTTGAAACCACTCTATAGTATCGATATCAAGATGGTTTGTTGGCTCATCAAGAATCAGAATTTCGGGTTCATCCATTAAAACTCTAGCCAGGTCAAGTCGCCTTTTTTGTCCACCGGAAAGTGTTGCAATCTTTAAGGTAAGATCCGTAAATCCCAATTTAGTTAGTATCGATTTTGCCTTGATTTCTATATCCCAGGTTTTCTCTGAATTCATAGTTTGTAGAAGCTTGTGCTGTATAGATTCCAGTTTTTCATTTTGCAAAGCTTCTAGCTTCTCCTGATTGCGATGATATTGTCTTAACAAGGCAAATTGCGGATGATCGCTGTAATAGATATGATCAAATATACTGAACTCCGGATCAAGTTCCGGAATTTGAGGTAAATAACCGATCTTAATATCATTCCTTACTACGATCTTGCCTGAATCAGCTGGTTCAATATCAGTGATCATCTTTAAGAGTGTTGTTTTTCCGCAACCATTAATTCCGATAAGCCCGATTTTATCTTTCGCAAAGATCCCGAAAGATTCATCTTTGCAGATGATTTTATCGGGAAACGTTTTCTGCAAACCTTCAATCGATATTAGATTCTTCTTCAATTTCACCTCTTTTCGTAAACATAATTTCGGCGGTCTGTTATTTGTCAAATTGCAATTGCGACTAAGATGTTTATGGAATTGGTAAATGAAGTATATTCATCACAATTCACCATTCGGAATTTTGAAATAGATGCAAGATTTAATTTCGTAATTGCTTTAATTTTAGTGTGATATATTTTAAGCCTGTCGAGTATTTCGGCAGTTTTTTTAGTATCTAATAGAAAGACCGATATTATTATAACCTAAATTGATAATTACAGCATCAGATCGATGTAATTTGCAAATCAAGTAACTTATTCCGCTTCCAACCACAGCTCCTGCAACTACATCACTGGGAAAATGATTTGCAGATGCTACCCTTAGAACAGCAGTGGCTACTGATGGTGAATATATTAATAATGCAGTTGGAATGTTTTTGCCGAAATTCTGAGAATAATAGTAATAGGCAAAAGTGGATGCTGCAAAAGTAGTAGAACTATGCATAGAAAAAAAAGAATGCTGGCTGTTGTATTCTCTTTTTTTACTTAAACTTACATCATCGTCATAAACAAAGGGACGATAGCGACCGCTGAAAGTTTTAATCCATTTTGCAAAGGCACTTTGAGCTAACATAATTTCGCTGAAAACCATTAAATTATCCATCCAGTAATCATGATCGTAAGTAGTATAAGTAGCAATACCAATTGCAGCGATGGCTGTGTAGTCACTCCAGTCTTTTAAAGATTTAGAATAAGGTTGAAAGGCTATGTGATCAAAAAAGGGAACGTCATCTTTGTTCAAAGAAGCCAGTTCTGCAGCAGAGGGTTTATCTATAAATTTATCATCCAGATAATTATTGCTGAGGTCAATGGCAAGTAAACCGGAAGTTACGGTGAGAAATTGTGTTTTATCTACTTTGAAGATCTGAGCTGATAGAGTAGTTGAAATAATTAGTAAGAGTAAAAAAGAGCAAGCCGACCGGCTTGCTCTTAAATTATTATTAATCCCCAAGTGTGGCAACCATTACGGCTTTAATGGTATGCATTCTGTTTTCTGCTTCATCGAATACTACAGAAGCTTCACTTTCGAAGACTTCATCACTTACTTCCATTTCTGGAAGGCCAAATTTCTCGAAGATCTCTTTTCCTAATTTGGTATCGGTATTATGGAACGACGGAAGGCAATGCATGAAAATTGTTTTTGCCTTACCAGTTTTCAGCATCATCGCTTTATTTACCTGGTAAGGTTTAAGCAGGTTAATGCGTTGTTCCCAAACTTCAGGAGCTTCACCCATCGATACCCACACATCTGTGTAGATAACATCTGCATCTTTTACACCAGCATCAATATCTGCTGTTACAGTGATCTTTGCTCCTGTAGATTTAGCAATTTCGTTACATATATCAATTAATTCTTGCTCTGGCTGAACTTCTTTTGGTGATACAATGCGGAAATCCATTCCCAGTTTAGCTCCACCAACCATCAAGCTGTTGCCCATATTGTTTCGTCCATCGCCAACATATGTGAAAACCATTTTATCAAACGGCTTGTTTAGATGTTCTTTGGCAGTAAGAAAATCTGCCAGGATCTGGGTTGGGTGAAATTCGGTTGTAAGTCCGTTCCACACAGGAACTCCAGCGTACATTCCAAGCTCTTCCACAACTTCCTGTCCAAAACCACGATATTCTATTCCATCGTACATTCTGCCAAGAACGCGTGCTGTATCTTTCATTGTTTCTTTGTTGCCGATCTGGCTGCCGGATGGTCCCAGGTAAGTTACGTGTGCACCTTGATCCAGAGCTGCAACTTCAAAAGCACAACGGGTTCTGGTTGATGATTTTTCAAAGATCAAAGCAATATTTTTACCATTCATTCTGGGTTGCTCGGTTCCTGCATATTTTGCTTTCTTCAAATCTGCTGAAAGGTCAATAAGGAAATTGATTTCTTTGGGTGTGAAATCTAGTAGTTTCAAAAAGTTACGGTTTCTCATATTAAAAGCCATATCTTCTCCTTAATTTTTAATAATTATTTACAGTCAAAAAAAAGTTAATGGTTTTTTGAGCAAGGTATTTAATGCAATATCCATATTAGAAAATTATTACTATTGTACGCTCAAAAATAAATATACTGCATGACCAGTTTTAATGAGATTCCCATAATTTGAAGTAGAAAAATTTAAAAATAGTGCAATCAAGAATTCTTTCATAATGGACAACTATTCATTTATGTTTATTGGAGTTATGAAACATACTTCTTGACACAACCAATCATCAAACAGGATTATTGAAACGTATATTAGTAATGTTTTTTTGGTAAAATCTGTTTATACTGAATTGTAGAAAACTAAACATATGAGGTAGAATGGATAAGAAGCCGGGTATCGAAAAATTAAAAAAAATTGTTGATTTAAATTTATTGATCAACCAGGACAATAGCCTCGCAGATTTGCTGCATACAATGCTTACCGAAATTGAACAACTCTTTAATGTAGAAGGAACTGTAATCTTTCTGGAAGATAATACTTCTAAAAAACTACTTTTTTATATAGCCTCAGGGGAAAATAAATATGTACTTAGTACTATATATTTACAACGTTGTGATGGTATTAGAAGTTTCGTCTTTAGCTCCGGCGAATCTGTTCTAGAAAATGATCCATTATCATTGTTTTGCGGTATGGGTGATGACAACGTTTCTTTTACAACAAGAAGTATTTTATGTATACCACTAAAAATTCAGAACAAAAACATAGGTGTTATTGAGCTGGTAAATAAACGCAAAGGAAATTTTGTAGAAGCTGATACAGAGATGTTGAACATCGTAGGCAGTTTGATTTCATTAACAATAGAAAGAGCAAGATTAATTGAAGAGAAAATGAAGTCTGAGCGTTTGGCATCCATAGGAGATACAATCGTAGGTCTTTCTCATTACATTAAAAATATTCTTAATGGTCTACGAGCCGGTGAATTTATTATTAACAAAAATTTAAAAACAGGTAATTCAGAAAAATTGATAATAGGTTGGGATATAATCAAATCCAATATCAATAAAGTATCATTGCTCGTACAGGATATGCTGCAGTATTCCAAGATTGGAAAACCAATTTACAAACTTACCGATATTAATGAACTGATACAGGATGTGATCGACCTTTTGAAAGCAGAAAATAAAGAAAAAAGTATTGATATCCAATTTGTAAAAGATAGCGGAATAGGGGAGATAGCAATTGATCCAATTGGTATTCATCGTTGCGTATTGAATTTAGTAACTAACAGCATTGATGCTTTTAAAGATGGTATTTCCAATAAAATTGAACTTAGAACAAAACGAAATGAAGGTCATGTTATTGTAACAATTAAAGATAATGGTTGTGGAATAAGTGAACAGGATCAGGAAAAAATGTTCAGTAAGTATTTCAGCACAAAGGGATCAAAAGGTACTGGTTTGGGCTTACCTATAACCAAGAAAATTATTGAAGATCATAATGGAAGTTTGAATTTTGTATCGGAAGTTAATTCCGGTACGACTTTCAGAATTTTATTGCCACACAGAAAATGGAAGAGGAGGAAGATAATGAACACAAAAGTTATTCTGGTGATTGATGACGAAAATGATACCCAGGAATTTATTAAAAGTATCATAGAAGATGAGAGTGTAACAATTCATTCAGCTTATGATGGAGAAGAAGGATTGGAAAAAGCAAAGGAAATATTGCCAGATTTAATTATACTAGATGTTCAAATGCCCAAAAAGGATGGATTTGCAACCTTCAGAGAAATTAAAACTTACGAGAAAACAACTGAGATTCCGATTATAATGCTAACTGGCATTGCAGAAAAAAGAGGCGTAAGGTTCAGTAAAGAAGAAATGAAAGAGTACTATGGCAAGGAACCTGCTGCTTATATCGAGAAACCGATCGATCCGGAAAAACTCTACAACATGATAATGGATAATTTAAAGGACTAAAACAGAGCTTATTTCTTCCTGGTTCCAATATTGTATATTCTGAAAAGAACTTTATACGCTAAGGAAATACTTTGTCCGTCTCCAGAAATCTGTAATTTTGGTCTATACATATCGGATCTAGGATAGAATGAATCTGCCAACATTACCTCTCCTGTTTTGTAATTAGCTAAATAAAGTTCGTTTACGATTATACATGCAACTATTGGATATTCACTATTTGCTATAGCAATTGCTTCTCCACCAAAATCAGTCTTAATTGTATCACCCGTTTCAGGATTCATAATGAAATTTCCATTATTGGAGGAAATAAATGCAAAGGATTCATCTTCGCTAAAAACAATATAGTTTAGTCTACCCACGTCTTTCTTTAGAATAAGTTCCGAGTCTTTGAATAGATACATATAAGGGTCATTTCTCATAACGAAGTATTTACCGCTGTCACTGTAATAGAAAGAGCTCCATAATTCACTTCCATCAATATCATATGATCGCTGCAAGTTACCTTTATCTGAGTAGAAAAAGATCTTGCTTCCCAGTGGAAAAGAATGATATTCTTTTGAGGAAACAATCCTGTTTTCAGTTGCCATCACAACGAAATTCCCATGCGTAGATAAAGCTGACATTCTTGAAAACTCTGTTGGTATTAATTGTTCCAGTGATTCTTCATTATAGAACGGACCTGCTTCAATAATTGTTTTATCTTTGTAAATAATAAATATATTATTCTCATTTTCAGAATAAAGTGCAATACCATTATCATTGATGTTAATGAAATTCAATTTATGTGTATCTGTTAATGACCAAATTATGTTACCCTGATTATTGTATAATTCGTATGTGTTAGCTTTAGATTCAGGGAGATCTATATTATATAACATTGAAATGAAATATTTACCATGAGGTGAAATAATAAAGTAATTACAATTTAAATCTAACAGTTTAGAGTTTAAATTATCATCATACGTTCTAATTATACCAAATGATGCACTTGGCCTAACTAATGATAAATTGCCACTGTTGGTTAAGCTAGATTTTGTGAAAGTAATTTCTTCAAAACTTTCTCCTAAATCGAGATTCTCTATCATTTCCCAATTATACTTTACTTCCTTGAGATGCATATTTATGAAAGAAATGGGTTCTTCATCTGAGAAAAGAAATAGAACATTTGAAATTAGTAATAAGATAAATAAATTTTTTCTCATTTTAGACATCTTTCAAAATTGCTTTTTTATAAAAAAGCAATGACAAAATCAAATTGGCAATTGGAGCATGGGTTGTAAAGAAAAAAGCGGGGAAGAAGCTTCCCCGCTTATGTTTAACAATGAATAAAACCTATTTTAATAACAATACTTTCTTATTCAGATTTACTGAACCAGATTTGAGACGAACAAAATAAACACCATTGGAAACCTGTTTATTGTTATTGTCTTTACCGTTCCAAACTACCGAATGCTGACCAGTTGAAAGCTGATTATTGAGTAACTGCATCACTTTCTGTCCTTTCAAATTGTAGACAATAATTTCTGTATTTTCTTTTGTCTCATTTGTTAATGAGAATGAAACAGTAGTAGTTGGATTAAATGGATTTGGATAAACTGAAAGAGTGTTTTTAACTACAGGAGTAATGTTATCATCATCAGTACCTGTTGGAGGATCCCAACCCGTGGGACCACCAGTTGCGCCCATATCATTGCGGGTTCCATCTGTGTCATTGTAAGTTGAATTCGGATTTCCTGCATTGATACAGGGAGAAGAATCCTGCAGTAACCAATTTGCTTCTAATCCTGCATAAGCAGAACCATTTCCAGCTGTAGGGGAGATAAACATCGGATCTGAATTAATATTGCCAGTTCCTTCATAACCACCAGATAAACAGGTATATTCTACGTTAACAGAACTATTTATCATATTGAACATCTCACCTTCATGGATGATGATATTGTTAATAATTTGTGCAGATGAGTTAAAAATAAAGAAAGCTCCATCGGGTGCATAATTATTAGCAATGGTGTTGTTAACTATGAAGGGATCTGAATCAGACTTCAAGCTGATGGCTCCGGCAAATCCGCCATCATTATTAACGATAAAATTATTCCCAATTATTGGACTGGAAGCCGTACAACCAATTCCATCAGTTAATGTAGTATTGCTGTTATTGCTTATAATATTACCCATTATATTTACATTATCCGAGCTGCTAACGTCAATGGCTGCTCCTAATGAAGTTCCACTATTATTGATGATTTTACAATCAATGATATTTACCTGGGAATTGTTTTCTATAGATATTGCAGAATGAGTTGCACCAGAGATAATACATCTTTCTATGCTATTAACATCTTGTGCTCCATTGAATTTAATTCCCTTCCAGTTGCTGTTTGAAGTGAATGATACAGGAAGTTCCTCTGTTCCTCCAGCGCTAAGTTTTCCATAAACTAATATTGTACTTTCATTTTCGATAAACACTTCAGTACCAGGTTCAATTAACATTTCATCATCAGCATTTAGCACGATGTCATCGGTAATTGTATAGGGGGAATATTCCTGTTTCCAAACACCACTGATATTGCCGGAAATTGAAGAAGCATCTGTAACCGTAATGTATTCTTCCATTGTGATTTGTGAAGTTTCAGCTCCCTGATGAATAAACAATGTTATATCATAAGAACCTATCTCTTCGAATAAGTAATAAGGATCATCTTCTACACTGTCGATAAGGCCATCCCCATCAAAATCCCATTCCACATAATCTATACCTGTTGTAGGATATGAAGTATTCGTAAACTGAACTCCAAGACTAGCTGGACCAGACTGTACATTGGTTTCAAACATTGCAACTAACCCAGTATTTAAAGTGAACTCGATCGTATCGCCTACATAACCGATATGGGAAATAAAAATTCCACCTGGATCACCCCATTGCAGAAAACAAGCTGGATCTGTATTGTCATTGAACATTGTTCTACCAACATCTGCCGAGAAATTTGCTATGTTTATCGCTCCATTAACGCTAGTTGTGCCACCAGGACGGAAAATATAAACTTCATCAGGAGGACCACCTGCGTTACCGTTTTCATTTAGGTCAACACGATAAATTAATAAGCCATCTCCAGGAATACTTGGTTCGAATAAACCAGTTCTTTGTCGATATTCAACCATGAAAAATTCATTGTTAGAGTTAGGGGAAGGAATTTTGAAGCAGCTATAAGGTGAATTTACTACAGGCTCCAATGTGTAAGTTCCGGTGGCGTTTATTTCAGGAACATCATTAAACCACAAGCCATATTTGTGTTTCATCCAGGTTGTCATATGCTGGGGAGGGTTTGTGTTGGAGCACATTAAATCCCAACTACCGGCAGGAGAAATACCATTTCCTTCATAATGATAAAGATCTGGAGCTCCCAAAGAGTGGAACATCTCATGGCAGAGAACTCCAACACCGCTGCTGTTCAAACTATTAGAAAGCTGGAAATTATACGTCCAAACTTGTGAACCATGAATGTAAACATCCAGAGAGTATAAAACCCACATATGCGGCCAGAGCAGATCTGCCCAGGCACCTGTTCCACCTTTAATGATGAAGCAAATATTATCAACTCTTCCGTCATCATCGTTATCCAGGTCTAAAGTCGCAGGAATTTGCGATTCCACAAATTGAATTGCAGCTTGTAAAAGTTCATGCTCTCTTTCTCCCTGTTCTCCCTGCTGATATCCATTGGGATTGGTTACAGCGTTATAAACTTCATAATAACTGCGAGGATTGGGGCTCTGATAAGATACTATAAGATTGCCATTTGGTTCAGGATAGAAATGAGAGGTTATATCCAACTGCTCATCAGATACTTCATCAAAGTATTGATACATAGAACTTTGGTCTACAGCATTGAACATGTTATTGTATTGAAATAGTGTTTCAGTGAATTCCGTTTGATCGGCAAAACGAATTAATACAACCAGGTTATTTAAATCTCCAATTGTAGAAACCCTTGTTCTGTTTTCTGCCAGGATCTGGTTGAACTCTTCAACTCGTCGGTCAAAGTTAGCAGGTTTTGCATTAACTCCAGGTATTAAAGAAGTTGTAGCAGGATCAATTTGCCCAGCTATGTAATTTGTTGGTACTAGTTGATCTCCGGCTAATTCAGCGTAAACATAAAATCCCGTTTCAGAATTTTGGATTATCGTGTAATTGTTTTCATCGTGCAGCCAGTTGTGAAACTCATCTCCGGAAGCTAAACATTCCAGTAAAACACCGTTTGGTTGAGTCAGGCTTTGTGGCTGATCTGTAAGATAGCTGGCATTAAGTACAGCTAATGAAATTGTTAAAATAATAAGTAACAAAACTTTTTTTGATATGTGCATCTACATCCCCTTTTCTGGAAACAGATTCTTTTCGACTGTTTCACAATATATTTATCACTATCAAATAATGCACATAACATTCCATGTATAATAATTAAAGGATGTTTTATTCAAATTCGATTAAGAAAAAAGGGAGCTGCATCAGAAACTCCCTTTTTATGAAAAAATTTAAATTATGGTTTTAAAAAAAAGCGGGGATAAATCCCCGCTAATATTAATTTTGAATAATACTATTTAAGTAATAGTACTTTATTGGAAACAGAACTAGAAGCTGTATCCATTTTAATGAAATACATTCCAGTTGATGTTTTGTTGCCATTGTTATCTGTTCCATTCCATATAAAAGTAGTGTTTGTAACTACTTTGTTATCTACTATTGTCTTAACTAATTGTCCTTTCAAGTTGTAAATGTGAACAGATATTGGTAGAGTTTTATCTGCATCTGTTATATTAAGAGCAATTGTAGTCTGTGGATTAAATGGATTCGGAAAGGTACTAACTTCGTTAGAAGACAGCACGATCATCGGATCGTTATCAATATCTGTAAATGGTGTAGCTGCAGCTTCCGGTCCACCATAAGCGCCCATATCATTACGAGTTCCATCAGGATCGTTGTACATCGCATCAGGATTTCCTGCATCCACACAAAGAGATGCAGCCTGCAATCTCCAGTCAGCATTCAAACCATCAAAACCAACACCGATGCCAGCAGAAGGCATGGCAAATAATGGATCTTCATCAATGTTTCCGGTTCCTTCATAGTCACCTGTAACACAACTATAAGATACATCTTGTGTGCCGGCAGCCCAGAATAAACCACCATCAAAACTGAATATCGAGTTCGTGAACATTGGTACTGAATTGAAAATCATGAATTGATTTGGGTTTGTACCAGTTGATTCATTATTTGCAAATGTATTGTTAGTAATGGTTGCATCAGATCCTGTTTTTAAAATCATTACTCCATAGCTACCTGTATTATTGGCAATTACATTATTGTCTATAGTTATCGGTGAATCTATACACTGAATAGCACCTACTGCATTTGAGCTTGTGTTATTTGCAATAATGTTATTGGCTATTAATACATTCGAACAACCAATAATTTCGATAGCAGCACCCAATGAAATACTAGAGTTATCATGGATTCTATTACCTACAATTTCGAGATTGGTTTCATTTTCTGCACGGATGGCACTTACATTTGCTTTAGAGATGTCGCAACCCTTAATCAGGTTATTCTGGGTAGAACCATTAAATCTAATTCCATCCCAATCGGTATCAGATGTAAAGATAATTGGTTCTTCAGTTGCGAGATCTGCACTGGCAACTAAACTACCATAAACAGTTAACAATTTTTCACTGCTGAATACTATTTCAACACCAGGTTGAATTATCAGTTCATCCAATTCAGAAATTTGAACATCATCTATTACATAATATGGATTAAAATCGGGAACCCAAATACCAGATAAATCTCCGGAAATTGCCGATCCATCTGTTACGGTTATATAGTCTTCATTTGTGATAGTAGAAGTTTCACCCTCCATTGTAATAGTCAGAGTTACATCATAAGTACCTTGCTCAAGATAAAGTAAGTATGGATCTTCATCTGTACTATCGATCGTACCATCACCATCAAGATCCCATTCCCAACTTTCGATGCCATTTGCAGGAGTACACATACTGGAAAATTGAACTCCCAGGTAAGCAGGACCACTAGTAACATTTGCAGCCATTGAAGCATTTAGACCAAATGATCCTAAAGCTAGTGTAAGAGCTGGAGCAACACTGGAAAATGAATTGTCATTAAAGAAACATTCATTACCTGCTCCGATTACAGCAAACATTGGAACGAAACCATTACTGAATGGACCTGTAGCGCCTATTCCGGTAAAATGCGTATGAGTTGTTCCCCAGTCTGTTGCTGATACGAAATAAACATTGCCAGCTGGATATTGAGATTGTTGCTCCCAAAGTGTCTGGAATTGCGGCGCCGCCGCAACACAACCGCCTCAACCAGTACCTCCCCAGAAGAAAACAATCGCTATACCTTGAGCAGTTAGCTCATAGATGTCGTGAGCTGTGCCTGTATTGTCAGTCCAAAAATAGTTGTCTACTATATCCCCAACGTTATAAGAACCGAACAATGACATAGCTAAAATCAATAATACTACTAATAAAATACTTTTTCTCATTATACTCCTCCTTATCGAAATTCATTAACATTTTCAACTCATCCAATATATTTAATTAATAAAGTCAAAATGTAATCTTTTTTTGTAAAGCAAAATATAAAAATTATTTCTATGAAATTATTGATGAAATTATGAAAGATTTTTTTCTCGAAGAAGCATATGATAACTAATTGTATGGTAAGAGGAAAGAACGGTTCTATTATATCATGGATACATGTTGACTTTATGAAATATTAAATAGAGGATAATAACAGCTTAATGCTGGATAATAAAATTAAAATTATGAAAATAAAAAAAAGCGGGGATAAATCCCCGCTTTTTAAAACAAAACAATGCTATTTTAGTAATAATACTTTATTGGAAACAGAACTAGAAGCTGTATCCATTTTAATGAAATACATTCCAGTTGATGTATTGTTACCATTGTTATCTGTTCCATTCCACACAAAAGCAGTGTTTGTAACTACTTCGTTATCTACTATGGTCTTAACTAATTGTCCTTTCAAGTTGTAAATTTTTACAGAAACAGGTAGAGTTTTATCTGCTTCTGTAATACTAAGAGCAATTGAAGTTTGCGGATTGAATGGGTTTGGGAAAGTACTAACTTTGTTAGATGACAGAACTATCATCGGATCGTTATCAATACCTGTAAATGGTGTAGCTGCAGCTTCCGGTCCACCATAAGCGCCCATATCATTACGAGTTCCATCAGGATCGTTGTACATCGCATCAGGATTTCCCGCATCTATACAAAGAGATGTTGTCTGCAATCTCCAGTCAGCATTCAAACCATCAAAACCAACACCGATGCCAGCAGAAGGTATAGCAAATAATGGTTCTTCATCAATGTTTCCGGTTCCTTCATAGCCACCAGTAACACAACTATAAGATACATCTTGTGCTCCGGCAGCCCAGAATAAACCACCATCAAAACTGAATATCGAGTTCGTGAACATTGGTACTGAATTGAAAATCATGAATTGATTTGGGTTTGTACCAGTTGATTCATTATTTGCAAATGTATTGTTTGTTATGGTTGCATCAGATCCTGTTTTAAGGATCATAGCTCCATAGCTACCAGTGTTATTGGCAATTACATTATTATCTATAGCTATCGGAGAATCTGTACACTGAATAGCACCTACGGCATTGGAACTGGTGTTATTTGCAATAATGTTATTGGCTATCAATACATCCGAACAGCCAATAACTTCAATAGCAGCACCTAAAGATAAACTAGAGTTATCATGGATTCTATTGCTTACAATTTCAAGGTTTGTCCCATTTTCTGCACGGATGGCACTTACATTTGCTTTAGAGATGTCGCAACCTTGAATCAGGTTATTCTGAGTAGAACCATTAAATCTAATTCCTTCCCAATCGGTATCGGATGTAAAGACAATTGGATCTTCTGTAGCTAAATCTGCACTGGCAACTAAACTACCATAAACAGTTAACAAGTTTCCACTACTGAAAATCAATTCAACGCCAGGTTGAATTGATAATTCATTCACTTCAGAAATTTGAGTATCGTCTGTTACATAATATGGACTGAAATCAGGAACCCAAATACCAGATAAATCTCCAGAGATTGCTGAACCATCTGTTACAGTTATGAGTTCTGTAGCAGTAGTTTCTTCAGTTTCACCATCAACAGTAATTCTAAGTGTAACATCATAAATACCAGGAACAGTGTATAAATGATAAGGATTTTCCTGAGTACTGTCGAAGGTTCCATCACCGTCAAAATCCCATTCCCACATATCTATACCTGTTTGCGGGAATGATGTGCTGGTGAATTGAACACCAAGATAAGCAGGCCCTTCTGTAATGTTTGTAGTAAACATTGGAAGTAAGCCTGTAAACATTGATGAGCCAGCTTGTAAAATTTCATAATTAGAATCATAACTTTGCACTAAAGCAATTCCACGTAATTTAGTTATATCCCAGCTTGGATCCATAGCAAATGCATATTCATAACTTTCTGTATCGCCAATATTACTTAGATCGAAACTAGTTGAATGATCATGTCTTACAACTACGGAGAACCAGTCGGGATCTGCTTCCAGAGTAACTAAAAAAGTTACATCATTGTTAGGTGTTGTAATAGCTCCAGTTACTTCTACGTCTGTAGTCACAATAAGTTCATTTTGAGCTGAGATGCTCATAGATACTGCCATTTCAAGTGGACTATCGTTACCGATAAGCTGGTTATATTGCGGTTGGTAATTCATTGAACCACTTCCCATTCCACCTACTACACTTAGTGTACCTCCAAAACGTGCATGTGGAACACCACCACCTGGATTATACAATCCCATTCTTTGAGAATAGCTTGGACTTGGATTTGGACCCCCACTTTCCCAGATCATTGGAACAACATGATCGTTTCCATTTGCAAGATTAAGCAACCCGGACCGGGCTGATGGACAATACGGTCAGCCCGAATAACTGCTAAATACTTCTCCTACCACTTCCAACTGAGTAGCATACGTAAATGCTATTATCATTAGAAATAAAACTAATAGACTGATTTTTTTCATGCGACCTCCTTTATTTTATAGTTTTAACTATAACAAATCTAATTAATCTTAGATTAAATGCTTTTTAAATTGTTATATTTTATACTGTCAATAATTTTATCTAACACATAAAATTATTTCAACAGTACCATCTTTCTTGTTTCAGATTTTTCTCCAGTGGTAAGCTGATAGAAATAGATTCCACTATCTACTTTCTTTCCGTTATAATCCAAACCGTTCCATGTAATGGAATTATTATTAAGATTATCGAAGATTTGCACAGTCTGACCTTTGATATTGAAAATAGTGATTTTAGCCTCAGATAATTCTTGGACAGTAAGTTCATAAGAAATTGTTGTTGTTGGGTTAAAAGGATTTGGATAATTTTGGGTGAGGACTGGTTCTATAATTATTTCATTTGCAGAAGCAATATAGTCTTCGGTTCTGAAAGTGAAAGGTAAAACCATCGGTTCAATAAGATCACCTTCATCAAGAGTGATGCTAATAGGGAATCCGCCGGTGCTTACAGCATGAATCGAAATGTGGATCTCTTCAAAAGCACCCGGGGCTAACTCAAGTGGAACAGGCCAATTTGCTGTTAGACAGTAGGACGGATTACAAATACTAACAGTCCAATCAGTTGGTAACGACTCATAAGTCCATGTAAGAGTATAGGACTCGGTGGTGGAACCTACATTAGTAATAGTCATCCATTCGGATTCGTAGTCGAATGGTCCAACTACCGAATAATCTTCACCAATGATATCCATTTCAAATGGAATATCAACTTCTAATTCTGCAAAGATGAGGTTCAAACTCATCACTAAAAAAAACAAAACAATTAATTTTTTCATATTTATCTCCTTAATTTTATTAAAATGTTGTTGTTATACTTAAGCGTATGCCATCGAATTCAGCCTGGTTTTTGCATACTCCATTTCGGCAGACTATTCCGCCCTTTTCTTTGCCTGCAAATAGTCTAATGTCAGTGCTGTGCATTATATTATTAAAAATTAGACTACCAATATTTACTTCTTCTGGAATTGTTACAGCCAATTCACCGCCTATCCACATATCTCCATCATCTCCATCTTCAAATTCATTAGAGTCTCCCAACTGCGTTTCTACAGCTGCAGAGATAGAAATATTTCCGAAACCAAAATCAGTTTGGAAACGTGGCTCGTAATGCGACTGGCCTCCAGCAAGTTTATCTCTTTCTTTGTATTGATATTCTGCTTTTATAAGAACCGGATTATTATTTATCATAAAATCAAAAGTTAAGATTGGAGTAAGCTCCTTGTACCAATTATGTGCATACTTATTAAGCTGCTCAAGGCTTTCATACTCTGCTTTAAAAGACCAATTTTCGAAATCGTGTTTGAATTCAGTATAGAGGTTAGATAGGTTAACCATGTCGCTACTATCCCAACCTTCGGCATAATTCACGACAAACTCATCTTCATAATTTGGCAGAAAGCGAATTTCTCCCATCACACCTTCTTCATCTTTTCCCGGATCCCAACTGTGTTCCAATTGTTGCCCAATGTGGTTAACCATAGGAAGATCAGAAATTCTAACATCGAAATTTTCATATTTCTTATAAGCTGCTTTCATTGTGAAGTTTCCAAGATAGGTTGTTAAATTGGAATAAATGGCTGTACCCTCTAAATCGTTATCGTTTGTACTGGAAGCAATTTCAGAATTCAGGTCGAATAGGGAAGATGAATAATTCAGTTTTCCGGCAAAAACAGTTCTTTTCAGGAATTCATCATTTTCTACATTTATGAGCTCCTTATGCAGAACATAGCTACCGCCAAAACTAAAGTTGTCAATAAGACTTAGATCGATATCCAATGCTCCAAGCTGATCGTATTCATCTTCAAAAGTTGGATCAGAATTAGCACTTTCCATCAAGCCGCCAAACATCTGCAGCTGCCATTTATCGTAATATGGATTTGCATAACCGCCAATAAGTCTGGAATCAATATCAAAGTCATCATCATAAAAATTATGTAAAACCATGCCGGAACCTATTACAGCTTCAAAGGTTCCAGCTTGTACAAACCAATAATCCGATTCGTACTGCAAATAATATTCATCTACATAATTCTCATTTTCTTCTATATTAACAGCAAATTTATCAAATTTTGGTCTATAGAAATCATACTTCATTCCAGTTCTAAAGCTGTTGTATTGAGCTTGAAACTGAAATTTATCTGAAAAATAATCTTTACCTTTATCTTGCCGGTTGGATCTTATATACATAAATTCATTTGATCCGGAGAAATTGAACTCCGCAATAAGCAAATTTATTGATATTATTAATAATAATGCAATTAGTGTTTTTTTCATTTTATCACCACTTATTCAGTTTCTTTTTGTTTCTCCAACCACTCTACGATTACATCTTCATAGTGTTTTTCATCTCCGCGTTTGTAGCCGGTATGTTCATAAAGTATTGTTCCATCCTGATCTATAACTAAGGCGTAGGGGATATTTGAAACGTTAAATTGTTTTTGTACTACTTTTTTTGAATCAAAAAGAGTATGGAATTTGAATTTATTTGATTTTACGTGTGAAATAGCTTCAGATTTTTTTCGAGGTTTATCCGTACATATTGTAACAACATTAACATTTTCATATTTTTCATGCAGTTCATTCATTTTCGGTAAACTTTTTTTGCAGGGAACGCACCAGGTTGCCCAGAAATCAAGAATCACTAATCCTTCTTTTTGAAAGTCGGAAAGCTTTACCTGTTTACCTTCTATGTTCTCCAATTTAAAATCAGTAGCTTTTTCAGCTGCAAAAAGTTGCACTGTTACTAGTAAAACTAACATAATAAGAATTTTATTTTTCATTTTTTCCTCACTTTATCTTTGTAATGGAACTTCAATAACATTGTAAACAGCACAAGTAGTTTCATCATACAAAGCATCAAGTCTTTGCACCCATAACACTAATGTAAGATCATCTGGAATTATATTTTGATACCAGGCTGGAAGTGCATCAAGATCATTAATTGAAAAATTAATTAAGCCCTGAACCGTCAAGTCAACTACTAATCTATTTAAAGCAATATTGTAATGAGGTTCTCCATGATTATTTAGATATTCATTATTGAAATCTTCTATGATCACAGCAACCAGTTTCAAGTTGTCCATGTTTACACTTGGATCAATATCAATATTTACAGAACCATTTAATACACTACCCGTAAGGTTCACTTGCAGATCTGAAAGTGTTATCAAGGGGAGTTCCTGTAATAATGGTTCAATAGCATCCTCTACCCATGTTTGAACTTCATTAATACTGGGTGATTCATAGAATAAAAGTTCATTTCCATTTACGATCCCTAGCGGTAAAGTTCCGTTAAATGGATAATATGATACTGGACAAGTTGGAGGTTCAAGATCATCACCCCAATGGTATTCTACATAAGAAAATCTACTGCCTAGTTCTTCTTTTATATTATGTAATGCCTCTTCTGAATTTGGGCAATTACTGCACCATTGTCCTGTAAATAGTTCAACGATAACACTTCTGCCGAGAACTGATATTGTTTTCGTTAATGTGTTCTCGAATGACCCATCTGATACAGACAATGTAACTTCGTAATCACCATAATCAGCAAAGGTGTAGGAAGGATTCTGTTCGTTTGAATCAATAACATCATCATTATCAAAATCCCAGGCCCAGGTAGTTATTGGATTAGTACCCGGGGTGGATGCATTAACAAAATTTATTAACGTCTGATCATAATCGGGTTGTGAATAATTAAAATCTGCAAACGGTGAACTGAGATCCAGAACTTCTATACTGGTTGTATCTACACTTATGGTTTTACCATCATCAATAGTTAGAACCACATTGTATAAAGCAGGATCATTATAAGTGTAAACTACACTATCCGGGTTATTAGCTGCATTAAAAACATGCTCTGGGATTCCATCTCCATCGAAATCCCATGTCCACTCTACAATGGGTTCACTTCCAGATTCAGAACCATCTGTAAAAGTTACCTGGAGTGGGGAATAACCTACATTTATCGATGCATTGATATGAGCAGTAGGAGGAGCATAAAATTCGTGTTCAAATCGATTGCAGCCAGATGCAATAAATAGAACTACGAAAATAACCAATAAAAAATATTTTTTCATTTAGAAACCTCTAGTCGAGTTTATCCAGCAATTTATAGATCATATCTTTGGTTATAAGTTCGGGAAGAACTTCCGGATCTTCCTGGCCGGGAATATAGAATAAATAAAGTGGTACACCAGCTCGTTTAAATTTAGTTAACCATTCTCCAATTGTATCATCTTTTTTAGTGTTATCTCCCCGCAGCATTTGCACACCATTCTCTTTGAATGCAGCTTCTATATCTTTTGTAAATAATACTGCAGTTTCATTTGTTTTGCAAGTAAGACACCATTCTGCGCCAAAATCTACAAATACAGGTTTACCTTCGTTTACATATTGTGTTACCAGTTCGGGTTCAAATTTATGCCAATCACGCGGATAATGTCCTGTTCCTTCAGAAGAGTTTTCAATTTCTGCATAATCCAAGGTCATGAATCCGGCACCAATGGCTATTATCAAAGCTGCTATGGTTGCAATCCACTGTTTTGTTTTAGAAAATTCAGGTCGGGCAAAACGGCCATAGATCCATACAGCGAAACCAAGAATAATAAGATATAAAAGAACGTTGATTAGATTTGCTCCACCTACAAGGAAATAAAGAGAATTCAATAAGTACAATGCTGTAAGGAAAAGCAGGAATCCCATAACTTCTTTAAAAATGTTCATCCATTCACCAGGTCGTGGAATCGCTTTGATAGCTTTGGGCCAGAATCCTAAAAGAATAAATGGAAAAGCCAATCCTAAGCCAATAAGAATAAAAATTCCAAAGATCATAGCAGGAGGTTGAGAAAAAGCAAAGCCCAGGGCAGGAGCCAGAAGTGGGGCAGTGCAGGGTGTAGCCAAAAGTACTGCAAAAATTCCGCTGAAGAATGAACCGGAATATCCACCTTTTGATGAAGCTTTTGTTGCTGCCGTCATACCTGGAGCGCGAATGATGAAAACATCAAACATAGAAAGAGAGAACACGAAGATCATTATAAGCAGTGCCGTTACAAAACCAGCACTTTGGAACTGGAATCCCCAGCCAACCATTTCTCCAGAAGTTTTCAGGATTACAATTACCAACGCTAATATAGTAAATGAAACAAGAATACCCAAAGTATAAGCCATTGAATTACGCAGGATCTGTTTGTGGTCTTGCTGACTCTGTTTTACCAGGCTCATTGCTTTTATAGAAAGAACTGGTAATACACATGGCATTACGTTTAAGATCAACCCGCCCAGGAAAGCCATTACTAAGAACTGAAGAACTTTGGATGTTGATTCTTTTGGAGCTTCTGAACTAGCTATGTTTTCAATTTCAAAAGGGAGAATTATTTCAACTTCTTCCGGCATGAAACAGGTTCCGGTATCCAGGCAAATTTGAAAGCCAGCGTAAATTGTCATTTCGGGAGTAGTGTCAAAATCTGATGCTACTGTAAACTTTTTTGATAAAGTTACAATTCCGTGGTATTCGATATACCCATCTTCAGTTTTTTTACCTTCTGGATATATTGTTGGTTCAAAAGTAATTCCATTTACATCATCCACATCAATAAAGAACATATCTTCCTGTAAGGTTTGATGCATTCCTGCTGGAAATGTAAACGTAACATTTATCTGCGAATCTACAATCTCTGCACTCACAATTTTTTCTGGATCATAGTTTTGAGCAAATGCAGTAAAGGCAAATGCTAATACTAGTACAACTGCTAAAATCCTTTTCAATGAAATATCCTCCACATTATTTTTATTTTATAATTTACACTATCAAATATTATGCAAATCATGTTCCTATTATATTATAACTTTATATTTTCTTTTTCAAAAAATTCATCAACCGTCATAGCTAAATCCCAATGTTGATAAAATGTTGAAATAAGAGTTTCTGCCAAGTCTGGATGTTCAATAACAAGATAAGTTAAATTTTCTTCAGGATTTATAGTATTGATCATAGAAAACATTACCGTTAAAGCATCAAATATATGTAATTTAATGGGAAGATGATAAGCAATTCTTATCTCCTCTCCTTTGTCTTCAAAACTTTTCATTTCCCGACAAAAAAAATCTAAGTTATCTGGTTCCACTTCGAAAATAGATTTATACACAACTCCTTGCTTCATGCTTTGCCATTGCTCTTCATGTATTTCGAGAGATTTAATCATGGCATAGGGAGGTTTACAAAACGACAGAACAAACTCTTTCGATTCAAGTTCAAGTGTGTGGTTTTTCTTTATAATACTGGCTGGGGTACTGAAAATCTGAATGAAATCCAATGGAGAAGAAATATTCTTGTTAGAATTATAGATTGGTGTAAGAAGAGTAGGTAATTCTGTGATCATATCTAGTTTTTGTTTCTGATCATCAATTAATTTTTGGAATGCAGTATCAGGTTGAATTGCCTCAAACTTTCGTACTTTACCAAGTTTTTCAATACAAAGTCCCTTTTGAGCCAGGTTGCTGAGAACGCTGTAAATTTTAGATCGATTCACACCGGCACAATGTGAAATTTCAGTAGCTGTAAATTCATGCTTCCGTAAGAGGCAACAATAAACTTTTGCTTCATTCTCGGTAAGACCGGCACTTTTTAATCTTTCTAAAAAACGTTTCATATTTATTCTCCTACAAAAGTACTGTTGCACCTTTTGGAACAACAATAATCAATTTCATATGGTGTCAATAATTTTATTCATAAAAAAACGCCCGAATTTCTCGGGCGTTTGCAAATCTAGCTAATCAAATTATTTCAACAAGATCATCTTCTTTGTAGCAGTGTATGAGCCAGTCTTCATTTTGTAGAAATAAACACCACTGGAAACAGATTTACTGTTTGAATCAGTTCCATTCCAAACCTTATTATAAGTATTTGCAGGAAGATTATTATCTACAAGAGTCTTAACTTTTTCACCTTTAATATTGTAAACTTCTAATGTAACGTGAGTAGCTTCATCCAAAGAAAAAGCAATGTTAGTTACAGGATTAAAAGGATTTGGATAGTTTCCTGTAAGCTCAGTAGTCAAAGTTGGAAGATCATCAGCGTTTGTCATAGCAGTCATCTGGAAATCAAGATAGGTGAGTTCACCAGAAGTTACATCTGCATCTATTGTTGCAGTTTCGTAACCTTCTGCTTCGCATGTAAATGTATAGCTTCCGCTTAATATGTCAAAAGAGAATTGGCCAACAGCATCTGCCATAGTAGTGATATTACTTACAGAAATAATGGCTTCTGGTATTGGAGTTCCATTCTCATTTACTAGACCGGCAACCTGCCCAATTTCATTGGATGCCACCATAAATGTAACAGTAGCATTGGTAACTTGATGACCACCATCACCATAGCTATCTACTAGGTAGATTATCCATTCACCATTCATTGCTTCACCAGTGAAACCGCTATTATCAATTTCTAATTGTACTGGAGTAGTGTCTATTGAAGCATAAATTTCAAGATCTGTTCCAGTAGGTGAAGTTGCACGGAGAGTACCTTCTGTAGCATAATCTAAACTTTCCCACATCATAGAAAAATGTACACTTGCAACTTGATCTGTTTCTGCTACAGCAAGTGAAGTCCAGCCAAAGCTGGTGTATGTATTTGAGTATGGGGCAGTATTGTTAGGATAAGCTATCTGTGCTGGACTATCATCCAGAGCATAATCATAACTCGTCAGATTTGGATTAAGAGCAGTAATCCAAAACACATCATCTACAGTTTCATCAGAACCATCATCACCGGTTACTGTAATTTCGGTAGAACCAAGTTCAGAACCAACAATTACAGTAATAACATTATCAACAAGCTCTACACTTGCAACTTCAGGATTACTATTGCCTGTAATAGATACAGTAATGGGATTTCCTGTAGGTGTTGCGAACATTTCAGTAATATCAACGTAATCAAATCCCCAGAAATTGATTTCTCTATCAGCAATTGGCGCTACCACGCCCATGTGATTGAAAGACTCGATTGCTGCAGGAACCATGTTTTGAGCTGGCAGATAATCATTATCGCCATACATTAATATATTATAAGCTCCAATAACTCCGAAAAAGGGAACAAAACCATTCCCAAAATCGTTGTAATAACCATAAACTTCTGTTGCGAATGGCATATTAACACCATTTACAGACCAATCAAAAGTTGCGATATAATAAACATCGTCAGGATTTTGTGTATTCCACCAAGACTCCATGAACGGCGCCGCCGTTGTGCAGCCGCCTCACCAACTTTCTCCCCAGAATATCACAACTACTTTTCCTGCTGCAGTTAATTCATGAATTGAGTGGTCTTCACCGTTACTGTCTGTCCAGGAATAATCATCTGTGACTGGTTCACCTACATTCCATACTGCAAACATTGACATTGTAAGCAGTACCAAAGCAAAAACAAAAAGCGCTTTTTTCATACTTCTCTCCTTTTACGAGTCGGCTTTTGGTATTTTAACCAAAAACGATCTCAGTTTTTTTTGAGAATATTTCTCGTTTGTTTTATTGTGCGTGTATAAACTATACAGTAATTTTGATGGTTGAATGGAATAAACTTATTCCGAAAACTAGCAATTCAATTTCTATGAATTATCAATATCATCTCCCAAGGTGCTACAAATAAAATCTCTTAATTTACCTGTTGCACCTTATGGGGCAACATAGATGTGAAAGTATTTGATATTGTCAAATAAAATTTATGTTTTTTTTATGGATGATATTTATCGATTCGTAACTGTTTGTAAAATATATGTTTGCTATCATTCAAATTATTGAACTCAAAAATAACTGAAGCACGAATCAAAGCTATTTAATGTTACAGAAGAAGTAACATTAAAGAGAAAATACATTAGTTTTTAAAACAGCCCCGATAAAAATCGGGGCTGGAATATATTATAACTGATTACTCTATTTTAAAAGTATCATCTTTTTAGTTTCAATAAAAGATCCAGCTTTCAGCTTGTAGAAATACACTCCACTTGTAACTGGTCTGTTATTAGCATCAGCTCCATTCCATATTCTATTATGGATATCAGCAGGTAGTTCTCTATCTACCAAAGTTTTAACTTTTTCGCCTTTCACATTGTAAATTTCCAATGTAACATGAGTAGCTTCGTCTATCGAGAAAGCAATATTAGTTGTAGGATTGAACGGGTTTGGATAGTTATTTTTGAGTTCTGTAATAACAATTAGGTTATTACCAGCATCTGTTTCTTCGAAAGTGAATTCCAAAGTTGCCATTGTAGATGAACCTGTATCATAGATTGCTACTACACCTGCTTCGTACAAAGTTCCAATTTCCAGATCAGAGAATATCCATTCCATCGCTATTGTATTACCCTGCATAACACTATCAAGATATACATCATATCCTGTGATGTCTTCAACTATCGGAGCTTCCCAAGTGAATGTTGCAAAGTCTTCTGGAACATTGCTAATCACTTCCAGATTAGCAGGTGGCAGTTGGGGAATAGCGTCTATTCCAAAAAAATCGATAATTCCACTTACTGCATCATCTAATGTATTATTTGCATCACTTAATCCTGTAATTTCAAATGAAGTACCAATAGTCCTATAAGAACCTGAATCATATGCAACACCACAATCGTATTCCGGAGAAAAATTTGAGAATATTACAAATGCATTCCCTATTGGTGCTAAATGATCTAAATAATTGTTATCTCCAGTATAAAACCAATTCATATTACTTAGAAATTCAGAACCAGTTATGGTTCCAAGATCTCCAGAACCATCTGACAAGCCATCGATATTGAAATATGAATGAACAGAAGTTGGTGAATCATAATACCATGTATCACCACCTTCCATATATATGTTGCCACCATTATCAAGGTAGCTAGTCATCAATTCGGCTTCAGTTTCAGTTAATACATAATTGTTGTCATTAACTCCCAATAATACAAACACAGCATCTGCTCTATCGTCCAGCTGGTAAACAGTTATATCATTTGTTACAAATACATCACCCATAAAATAATTGTTTTCGATAGTAGCTTTTAGTGTTGCTCCAGTTGATGTAGGATCAAGATCCAAGATCACAATATAATGATCGCTTGGATTAACAACATAAACAAAGAATGTACTTATAGAATTGTGTCCTGCGTGTTCTCCCATAATATTGATTTGTACATTCCCTCCATTATCAAAAGAAGTAATATTAAGATCAGTTCCATCTAGTTCTGCATCTACAATAGTTTGATCGCTGCTTTGAACTGAAAGAGCTGCAGGTACAGGAGCTCCTTGATAATAGAAGAAATCTGTTAAATCAAATATAAGAGTTTCATTAAGACCCATTTCTTGATTTGCAATTGGATTTGGTGCGCTAAGGGGACAATCAGTTATGGCAGCTTGATGGATAGGATAATTGCCAATTGCTCCATCCATTTTCTGTATCAGTGCTATACCACGAACGTTAGCCAGATCCCAGTCAGAATCAATTGTAAAAGTTGTTACAAATGTATCTTCTTCACCAATAGCTGTAAGATTAAAATCAAATTCCTCATATCTTTGAACTGAACAAGAATAATCAGTTCCGTAATCATACGATAATAAAAACAATAGTTTATTTAGATCAGTTGTTGTAACTGTGCCGGTTACTTCTACGTTTACAGTGAGTTCAAGATCAGTTCCTACAACGTTCATTTCAAGATCGATCAAAAAAGGGCTATCAATATTTATAAAATTATTGTATTGCGTAGTGTAAGCAGGCAGCATATTTGTACCACTGCCAATAACATCACTGGATCCCTGAAACTGAGCATGAGGAAGCCCTCCAACGCCATATACTGCTTCTCTTTGTGAATATTGAGGGCTGGGATGTTCACCATCTCCTTCCCAAATCAATGGAACTACAAAATCTTGTGTCTCATACAAATCTCCTATACCGGTACGGGCTTCGAGACAGTATTCTGACCATGTCTGGCTGAATACTTCGCCAACAACATACATTTGTGAAGCAAATGCAGCCATCGATATAACTATTATCAAAGCAACAAATAAGCCTTTTTTCATCTCTTCTCCTATATCTTAAGAAACTCACATCTACAATTTTTTAAATTGAATCAATTATCTGTTTTGATATTGTCAAATAGTTTATAATAATAATGAGTGTATTGATTACAATATCAGTTGTTGCTATGCTTTTTTACCAAAGAGGGTATTTGGAAAAAGTAGTGGGCTATAAATAAGCCTTGCTAGGGTTTTGGAACTTTATACTCTCCGACCTTCGCAAGGCTAAATATTTACAATAATTCGGATATATCTAAGAAAATCATTCCGAAGGTTTTACCTACTTCATCAATATCATTTTTTTGGTTTCTTGGTAATTACCAGCTTTCATTTTGTAGAAATAAACACCGCTGGAAACTTTTTTGTTAGTATTGTCAGTGCCATCCCAGACAATTGAAGATTGAGAATTGAAAATCGTAAATATCCGAATTTGCTGTCCTTTCAGGTTATAAATAATCAATTCAGAGTTTTCAGTGGTCTCGGTGTTCAACGTGAAAGAAATTGTTGTTGTCGGGTTAAAGGGATTTGGATAATTACCCAACAACTCAGTTCTGGCAACTAGGTTATTACCAGCTCCGGTTCCTGTATATTCGAATTCAGCATCTATGATGTCAGATTCTTCACCATCATAAACTGCAGATACACCGATGTTATAAACCGTTCCATTCATCAGGTTTTCTAGTTGATAAAACAGTTCGGAAATCATTCCAAGAAGAGCACCATCCAAATATACATTATAACCCAAAAGTTCAGCTCCGGGATATGGTTCAGGTTGGTTCCAGGAAACTGCCCCAGTACTAGGATCGACTTCTACATTTTGAGGTGGATTATAAATGGGAATCCAGTTTAAGATAATTTCAGGGCTAATCACTGTTGTGCTTCCACCCAAAACTTCGAACGTCCCCAAAACAACAGAAGTATAAAATTCCAAACTTACTTCTAATTCATAAGTTCCAGCTGGTAATGATAGGGAGAAATCTCCATTAATATCTGGATTACATGTATTAGTACCAGCAGAAACCAAAACTTCTTCAATATTTCCAATACCACCGATCAGAACTACTGTACCTTCAATTGAACCGTTTGGTTCAGAAATACCTAGAGTTCCGTCTAAATTAATATTCTGGGCAAAGATATCTCTGGCTCCATTGCGATTATCTTCCCAGGAAGCAATAATGTGTCCATTTGAGAATTGACTGGCAACACTGTGAACCTTTTCAGATGCAATAGAGCACATTTGCACTGAATCTCCAGGCCATACAAAATTACCATCAGCATCTAATCTCATAGCTTCTACATAAGAGTTCATTGTATCTACGTTTTTTTCAAACAATATTATTACATCATCATTTGCTTTTCTTATTGCAAATGGCAACACATAGAGATCGGAAATCGGAAGAATATTTAATCCGTTAGCTCCCCAGAGAGTACTTCCGCTTGCATCAAGTTTTTGTCCCGTTATTCCATGGTTGTTCTGGCTTCCATCTGTTTGAGACCAATATGTTGTCAATTCATCAGTTGCAGAATCGTAAACCGATTCAGGATAGAAATTCTGTCGATTTGTTTCTGTAGAAAGTTGAATTCCATTTGCAGTAAAAGCAACTGAACCATCTGCGTTTACGTGTTGTACAAAAGGATAAGAAATAGTTCCTCCTCCTCTACTGTCGTGCCAGGATATGAAGCAGCCATTATTATCATCAGAAATTATATTAAAAACTTGTGTCCAAGCGGTAATACCTTCAACATTTGAGATTACGGCTGGGCTTGCCCAAACAGCATTTCCATCAATGTCGTATTTCTGCATATAGCAGTGTCTCGTCGGAGCCCAGGGTTGACCACTATCATCAAAATACTTTAATAGAATTTCATCATTATCTGCAGCAAATGGCTGAGGCCACGAGATAGTATTTGCACTACTAATTGTAATACCTGTTTCTCCCCAGAGTAAGGTGCCGTCTGGAGTGATTTTTTGAACGAGACTAATAGCTTCTTCCTGCCAGGCTACAACCACATTTCCTGCAGAAGTTACAATTACTTTGGGTGATGCACTGAAAGCCGGAGTATTGGAAAGCTCAATACCATTAGGTCCCCAAACAAATGTTCCGTCAGGAGCTATCCTGTAGGCGTAAGCATTATTATTGCTACCATTTCTGATATCTTGGAAGGTCAGTATAGCATGATTATCCTGGTCCACAGTCATATCCCAATCTGTTAACCAGGTCATCGCCGGATTATCACTGATCAGAATTCCTTGATTTTCCCATAACTCATTACCTTGTGAATCAAGTCTTTGCAAACGAACATCATAGTTACCAGAGTCATTAGAAAAGAATCCAATGTAGGTGTCTCCTGTTGGACCATTTACAACTTTTGGAATTGCCTGCTCACCTGCCAGATCGCAAATAGCATTATTCTCTATGGGATCCGAGCTCCATTGAGCCATTAAGCTTCCCGCCAAAAGCATGGTTAAAAATAATACCAAAATAGCTTTTCTCATTTCTTTCTCCTTTGTTACGAGTCGGCTTTTGGTTACTACCAAAAACGATCTCTTTTCTTTCAATGATTTACGAGTCGTTTTCGAAGTGTTGTTTTTTGTGAAAAACAATCACTCTTCTCCCTACATTACCACGAAACGATCTCATTTTTTGTTTTTTAATAATTCTCCGATTGTTTTAGCTTTATTCCAATAGATTTCAAAAATACCTGCCATTGCCTCAGCAAAATCACTATGTTCAAATGTCATTGTTGTAAAACTTAATGAAATATCAGCTTTGTTCTGTAAGGCCAGCATTACTGTTTGTTCATCGAATACAAACATTTTAAAAGGAAGATGTTTAGAAATTCTAACTTCTTCGCCCATTTTTTCGAAATGTTTTACTTTATTTATGAAAGCATCCCAATCTGTTGATTCTATTTCATAAAGCGAACGGAACTTAACTCCTCGTTTAATGCTAAATTGCTCTGGTTTTCTGATTTCAGCAGATACTTCAGAGACATTGGATTTTCCAATGTTCATAGCATAAGGGGGTTTATTAAAAGCTAAAACAGATTTTTCTGCTGCAGTTTCTAGAACTTCAATTTTAGAGATGATGCTATTCCTGGAACTGAGAACTTGTAAAAAATCCAGAGGATTTGTTTCCGAATTAGTATTATAGATCTCAGCTAAACTACCGTTAAGATCTCTTATCACAGCTTTCTTTTTATCGAGTTCTCTCTCTAGACTGGCGAGTACTTTTTCTGGTTCAACAGCAGAATATCTTTTTATGTTTCCCCTGATTTCTGTGCAAATTCCCCTCTGAATCAGCTTTGGTAAAATATCGTAGGTCTGAGTTCTATTTATACCTGTGAGCCGAGAAACTTCGGTAGCAGTTAAAGATTTATTTTTTAATAAGTTGATGTAGGCAGTTGCCTCTAAATGAGATAATCCTAAATCTACTAATTTAGCGATCAAATTCTCCATTAATTCTCCTATTGTAATTTAATAACGACAAAAATATCGTCACTTATGTGACGACAAAAAAACAAAAAGAAAAGATGTCAAATGTTTTTTGTAGTTTTTTATTGACGACAATTTAAGCTGTAAAGAGTTTCGAATTGTAAATATTAAAAGAGTTGAGGAAAGCATACTATGTAAAAAAAAATCTGAAAGTATTCATTTCTAGTGGCGGAGCTTTTATGGGGCTGGGAGCCATTTTCATGATGGCAGTTAACCTTTACATGGAAATAGTTTTATTTCTGTTTGGAGTCCTTAACTTGATTATTGGGTTTAAGAATAGAGAATGATTACATCACAATAATTCCTTACTTTGTGATTGAAAGATAAAAGGTGACCAGTAATTAGGTCACCTTTGTAATATATAATATGTACTATCCTTCGAGTTCTTCTGCAAGATTATATAACATTCTTACTCCAAGACCTGTACCACCTTTAGGTGAGTAGAATTTTATCTTGTCGCTGAAAGCTTTACCGGCAATATCGATATGTAGCCAGGGAATATCTTTGATGAAATCCTGAATGAATAAACCAGCTGTGATAGCTGATGCACTTCGACCACCCGAGTTTTTCATATCGGCAATGGGAGATTCGAGCAGTTCTTTGTATTCATCGTCGGTGGGCAGACGCCACACTTTTTCTCCGCATTGCTCAGAAGCAGATTCCAGTTGGGCATAAAACTCATCATTGTTGGAAAGCACAGCAGAGCGCACAGTTCCCAATGCTACCATTGCTCCACCGGTCAGGGTGGCAATATCCACTATTTTATCTACGCCTTCCTTTTCTTGGGTGTAGGTTACAGCATCGATCAGGGTCAAGCGTCCTTCCGCGTCAGTGCTTATAACTTCGATGCTTTTTCCACCCATGGAACCTATCACATCTCCGGGTCGATAAGCTGAACCGGAAAGCATGTTCTCACAGGCAGCTACTACGCCAACCACATTTACTTTCAGTTTATTCCCGGCAATTGCTGCCAGTGCACCAATAACAGCTGCAGAGCCACCCATATCGCATTTCATAGTCAGCATTCCCATACCAGTTTTCAGCGAATAACCACCACTGTCGTAAGCTAAACCTTTGCCAACAAGTCCCAGCTTTTCTTTGCTTTCCGGATTTCCCAGGTAACGCATCACAATAAGTCGGGGTGGGATTACTGAACCTTTGGAAACTTCTAAAAATGCCTCCATTCCCAATTCTTTGATCTGTTTTTCATTTTTGATTTCAGTTTCAAAACCAAATTTCTTGCCTGCTTTCACAGCTTCTTCTGCCAGTTGTAATGGCGTCATATAATTTGCTGGTTCATTCACCAGATCTCGAGCATTGTTAGTAGCTTCAGCAATAACTTTAGCAGCTTCGATCTGCGGGGAAAAATTATTTTCTGGTTTATAAAAAATGATGTGAAATTCAGCAGGTTTCTTACTTTTCCAATCGGATTTATATTTGGAAAATTCATAAGCTGTTAATAATGCAGACTCAACCGCAGCTTGCACGATTTCGTTTTCATTATTGTCGTAGATCAAAGATTCTATCCATAAAGAAATAGTTTTGTTTTCTTTAGATTCCAGATGGCGGAAGCAAGTTGCCAGAGCTTTCCTGATCTTTTCCAGATCGATCTCAGATTTTTTACCGAGTCCAATTAAAATAATTGTTTGCTTCTGTGCTTCATCAATTACATCAAATTTCTTTATTTTATTGAATTTGCATTTCCAATCTAAAGTTCTCTCAATGATCTGTTTGATTCTTGGATTACCAGGAAAGAGATTGTTTTCATTATCTTCGAAACCACCAATGATCAAGGCGTTGGCTTTGTTAAAATCAGATTGTATCTGTATATTCATGTTTCCTCCATATCTTATATTTTTTTAAAAATCCAGCCAACCTTAAATCCATCGGCAGCGCTACTCATGATACCACCTGCATATCCCGAACCTTCTCCACAGGGGAAAAGGTTTGAAAGAGTTTGAGAGCAAAGAGTTGCATTATCTCGTAGAATCCTAACAGGTGATGATGTGCGTGTTTCCGGTGCTATGAAAACACCTTTCTCTATGAATCCACTTGCTCTTCGATCAAAAACTTTCATGCCGGTTTTAATTGCATTTGTTATGCCAGATGGATAGGTAGAATTTAAATTTGAAGAAACTATTCCCGGAAGGTAACTTGTCTCAATTTTCTGTTTGGATTGATTCGATCTCATAAAATCTTTAGCATTTTGGCATGGAGCAAAATAAGGTTGTACAGAGTTGAAGCATTTTTTTTCTATTTTACTCTGAAACTCAGCACCTGCTAGAATGCCTGTACCATAATCCTTTTCGTTAACAGAAACAACAATTGCGCTATTTCCAAATTTCCCGTTTCTGAATGAATTGCTCATACCATTTGTAACAATTGAGTTTTTATCTGATGCTGAAGCGATGATCTGACCTCCGGTACACATGCAGAAACTGAAAACTCCACGATTCAAGGCTTTGGCGGTAAGTCTGTAGGCTGCAGGACCACTTATGTTGAAATCAGTTTCTGGGCCATAGAAAGATTCGTTAATAAATTCCTGCGGATGCTCGATACGGAAGCCCACAGCAAAAGGTTTATTTATCATCTCAGTTTTATGGGAAAGCATCTCAAATGTATCTCGAGCAGCGTTACCAATAGCCAGTATTACTATTTCAGGCTTATGGGTTTCTCTATTTATTGTAACCTGGGAGATCTTGTTGTTCTCGATTTTAAGATCATTTAGCTTTTGATTCCAGAAAAACTGGCAACCTTTAGATTCAAGATATTTTCTAATATTCAACACGACTTTTCGAATAACGTCTGTTCCCAGGTGGGGAAGAGCCTCGTAATTTATTTTTTCATTTGCTCCAAATTGAATAAAATATTTGGTTACTTGATTTGTGTAAAAGTCACTTTTGCGGGAAGTTAATTTTCCATCGGAAAATGTGCCTGCTCCACCTTCACCGTACTGCACGTTGCTTTCTTCATCCAGAATTCCGTTCTTCCAGAAGTTAGCTACTTTCTGGGAACGTTCTTCTATACAATCTCCCCGATCAAATATGTAGGGTTGAAAGCCTTTTTCTACAAGTGAGAGAGCTGCAAAAAGTCCGGCTGGACCTGCACCGATGATAAAAGGATGGTCATCAGATAACTTTTGCGAAACCTCCAAGTATGGAGAAGGTTCTTTGTATAATTGTACATCATTATCCAGTTTCAATTCGGTAGCTATTTTTGCTTTTAAAGTAAGATTATATTTTAAGTGGTTCTTGGTGCGTGCATCCAATGAGTTGCGTAAAATCTCAACATTTTCTATTGCATCAAGTGGTATGTGCAGCTTATACGAAAGAGCTTTGAAAAGATTGATCTGTTTATCAATCGGGATGATTATATTTCTTATTTGGTACATAATTACTCCTTAAAATCAAATATAATGATTTATCCTAATTTAAACTTCTTGACGTAAATTTCTGTCAAGCGATTCAGAAAATGTATGGATATAAAAGAAATAAAGATAGTATTTACAGATTTAGATAGAACTCTGCTGCGAGATGACAATACGTTTTCTATAAGGAATTTAAATGCTTTAGCTGATCTGAAAAAAAATGGAATTATTGTTGTAATAGCCACGGGGCGAAATATATTCTCTGCTCGAAAAGTTCTGGAAGATGATCTCTCCATTGATTATTTAATGTTTTCAGCCGGTTGCGGAATCATAGATTGGAAAACTAAGAAAGTGATCTATGAAAATCATCTTAAAAAGAATGAAATTGAGAATACGATAAAAATCCTTTTATCACATGAAGTGGATTTTATGGTCCATAATCCGATACCAGATAATCATTATTTTGATTATATTCAAAGTACACCAAAAAATCCCGATTTTAAACAACGAATTGCTATCTATAAATCGTTTGCTCGAAACCTTGAAAATTTACCCGATAAAGCGAGCCAGATCATTGCAATATTAAAACAGGATGAGAAAGTAAAATTTGAAGAGATTAAAAAGGAAATTGATTTTCTAAAAATCATTCGAGCAACTTCACCATTGGATCATAAATCGATATGGCTGGAAGTGTTTCCAAATGGTGTATCCAAAGGACATACTGCTGAATGGCTGTGTGATAAATTGAAGATTGATAGAAAGTACACACTTGGAATCGGGAATGACTTCAATGATCTTGATTTATTGGAATTCGCTGGACATAGTTGTGTTGTGGCTAATGCACCGGAAGAATTGAAAAAAAAATATAATATGATTGACTCCAATCAGAATGATGGTTTTGCCAAATATATGGAAAAAATAATTTAGGAATTATAAATGTTTGAATATCAAAAGACAGGTCGTTTTTTTGCTCAAGTCGCAGGACAAATGGAAGAATATGGTGCTGCAGAATTGAAAGAATTTGGAGTAAAAGAAATTACTCCGGTTTATCGTGGTGTCTGGTTCAAGACAGATATTGAACATGTTTATAGAGTAAATTTGTGGGCAAGATTATTAACAAGAGTTTTAGCGCCGCTTCTTACTTTCAGTTGTCACAGTACAGATTATCTTTATACAACAGCAAAGAAAATGGAGTGGGAAAAAATCTTCACTTCCGATCAAACATTTGCGATTTTTGCTACAGTTTCCAACAGCAAAATAACGCATTCACAATATGCTAGTTTGAAGTTAAAAGACGCAATCGCTGATTACTTTTTAGAAAAAGAAGGCATACGACCTGATGTGAATAGGGAAGACCCGGATGTTTGGATAAATTTACATATTGATAAAAATAAAGCTCATATAAGTTTGGATACATCAGGTGGAAGCCTCCATAAAAGAGGTTATCGGATCAATAGTGTTCCAGCACCCATGCAGGAAACTCTGGCAGCAGCAATTATTCGTATTTCTGGTTGGCAAGGATTAGAACCACTTTTAGATCCCATGTGTGGAAGTGGAACGTTGCTGGCTGAAGCTTTACTTCATTTCTGTCGGATTCCTTCCGCCTTTTTGAGAAAAAAGTTCGGATTTGAAAATTTGCCAGATTTTGATAAAGAAAAATGGTTGGAAATCCAACAATCTGCAGGAAGAGTAAGAAGACCTCTCCTGGATGGACTTTTGAGTGGATGTGAAAAAGAACAGAGAGCCGTGAACGCAGCCAGATCAAATCTAAATTCTTTGCAGCATGGTCATCTGGTTAGAGTTCAGAAAAGAGATTTCAGGGAGCATCCCGGCTTAGAAAATGGTGTAATTATTTCTAATCCACCTTATGGAATTCGTATGGGAGATGAAAAGCAGTTGGAGCCACTTTATAAAGATCTGGGTGATTTTTTAAAACAAAAATGCAAAGGTTCAACAGCCTGGATTTTTTGTGGGAATCGAAATTTAATTCCGCATCTGGGTTTAAAACCTTCCCGAAAAATTCCATTGGTGAACGGAAACCTGGATGGACGATTGTTGAAGGTGCAAGTGTATTGAACAAAGGATTAGCTGATGGGAAAAGAAAGAGATGAGTTTATCCGACGTTTGGGCGGAACAACAAGTAGTGATCTAAATCTAACAGATGCAGAAATTTTACAGCGTGCAAGGGATACTTATTGGGAAAGGGGAGAAATTCCACCTGAGATAGCCGATTGTTTCACTGAAGAAGAGTTGGTAGATATCCAACGAAGACTGAAGGAGTATCAGGCTGAGCAAAAGTTACACAGAAACAAGTAGGGCAGAGGATTACTAATTCAAACAATTGATCAGACTTTGGTAAATGTCTTTAAGTTAATGTCCTTAAAAGATAATTTAAGATAGAAACCATTTGTTGTATTGATTTCTAAATTTCCTTTCAATTTTCGACTCTGTAAATAAATTATCTGTAAACCGAAGCTTTCACAATTGGATATCTCAATTATATTATCCATCCCAATTCCATTGTCTGAATATACTAAAACATTTTCATCATTTATTCTACTATACTTAAGAGAAATAATATTATTTTGATTAGTTGCAAACGCATGAGCCAAAGAATTTGAGATTAATTCGCTGATTATCATTCCTAATGGGGCAGCATAGTTAATGTTAATTTCGTTGAATAACGTTTCGTTTTCAAACTTCACATGTTTTGAACAATTTGGCAATGTTGTGTATAAATTCGAGAAGATAAAATTTATATATCTTTGGAAATCGATAATGTTTTTATTCTCTGGTAAACGAACATCGTGGGTTAAAGAGATTACATAAATCAAAGATTTTAATCGCTTCAATGTAATATTTGTTTTCTCATCTTCTGAAGAATGGGCCAACATTCCTGCAATGCTATAAATGAGTTGCAGGTTATTCTTTACTCTGTGTTCAAGTTCCTGAACTAATGTGATATTTTTTCGAAGCATCTCTTTTATTTTATTTTCATCAATTATTCTTTCTGTTATGTCTCGGAATATACTCAAAATTGAAATGATTTTACCTTCTTTATTCGTTATAGGAGTAGCCGTTATAATAATATTTCTTTTCTCACCTTTAGGTCTTTTGATCGTGATTTCATAAGTTGAAATATTGCAATTTATTTTCTGTAATGCATTATCCTGGACCACATTTAATTCCTCGGAAATGATAAATTCTTTAAGGTTTCTGCCAACTAAATCTTTTGATCTAATTCCGAAGATTTTTTCTGCAGCAGGATTTACTGCCAGAAATTCATCTTCGTTAGATATAATACCGATACCTTCCCCCAGATTTTGAACAAGGTTCTCATACGAATATCGAAGGTTCATCATTTCAGAAGTTAACATTTCTTTTTCAGTACCAATATTCTTGAGAACCATCCTGGAATTATTCAAGTCTCTTGTTTTAGCATCAACTTCTATTTCCAACATGTTACTGTATCTCTTTTTATCATAATAGATAATTAGAGCAATGACTAGAATTATAAAAACTAATGCCAAAACATACAATAAAGTAGATCTGATTTTCTTGTTAATTTGAACTTCATGGTTCAGGTTTGTATTAGATTTTCTCAACAATGAATTTTCTTGTTCAATTACGGTAATTTCCAAGTTATACTGCTCATTAAGCATTTTTGTTTGTAATTTCTTATTTTGTGAGTTCTTGTACAGTTTCAGATATTTTTTATTACTTTCTAGAGCAGAAGCATATTTTTGTTGCTCTTCATACATTCGTGCCATTTTTTCATGAACGTATAATGGTATGATCAGATTATTCATTTTTTCAGCATTAACCAAGGATTTCAGATAATATTCTTCAGAGCTTACATAGTCTTTTGAGTCTAGATAATTATCGGCCAAATTTCTATAAGAGCTGGCTACTAAATGAGTGAGATTTAACTCTCTTCTTTTATTTAGGGATAATATGTTGAATTCTAACGCTTTCTGATGATTACCTTTTAAAAAATATATTCTAGCTAAGTCATTGTAGATATTTCCCATTTTATGACGTTTGTTTTCAATTTGATAAAATTGTAATGCCTGCTCACAATAATCTAACGCTTTCTCGTAATTCTCCATAATGAGATATGTTACTCCGATACGATTTAAGGCTCTTCCATATTTGAAAGTCTCTTTCTGTGGTATAAGTTCCAGTAGTTTATTAAAATATTCCAGCGATTTATTATCATTTCCAAGATAGCGATAGTCTAATCCTAAATGTGTAATTATCGTATATTGATATTCAAAATATTTTTTTTCATTTTTAAAAAAATCAAGTGCTTTCAGATGATAATCAATGGCTTTTTCATAATTACCGATTTCCCGAAATATCCATCCAATGAGCCAATAGGCAGCTCCTACAAATTCGTTATTTTTATTATAATTCATTTTTAATAATTGCGAGCTAGTATCAAAAGCAGTTCGAAAATCATTGAAAGCTATTAAAATATGAGCAATATTTACCAATGCTTTAGATATCAACAGGTTATCCTGCAGTTTTTCGGCTAGGCTTAAAGCATTATTTCCCAATAATTTGCTTTTATCATATTCTCCATTTCTGCGACAAGACTCAGAGATTGATATCATTGATTCCACTTCATGTTTTTTTGAATTGATTTCCCTGGCTAATTTCAAAGCATTATTTCCAAACTCAATAGCATCCTGAAGTTTAAATGCTTGTGCTTCCTTAGCTAACTCTAAGAGTAATTCAATTTTTTCAATTCCGGTTGCATCATCCAGACCAGCAAGCAACTGCTCTGTATCTGCCCAACAGAACATAGTATATGTTATCAATAAAATTAATATTATGTACCTTTGATTCGCATTCAATCTATCATACATTTATTCAATCCTTACAATATTAGTTTCTTTTTTGTTTTAGATTAGCTTCAATAAAAAAACACTTATTTAATCATGGATTGATTTGAAGTAAGTTGTTAACTGTCAAACATAAATATTGAGAATTTTAATAAATGTAAAAAAATCCCAATTGTTGGGAATTAAGTTTTTTGGGTATGCTGTTCACAAGGATTACTCGTAAAAAAAAAGAAGATTTGAGAATTCATGGGGATTTGAAAAATATATTTTATCAAGATCGATATTGGTGTAATACATGCGAAATTAGCTGGCTCAGCTCATAAAGAAGCGTCGAGTAACGAACGATATAAAACTGAAGTTGGATAACAAGAAAAAGTATAGATAAAGTAATGGTGGCAGGACCCAGACTTGAACTGGGGACACAAGGCTTTTCAGGCCTCTGCTCTACCAACTGAGCTATCCCGCCACGCAAGTTGGACAGAACAAAAATCAGGGTTCAGATGTCAATAAAAAATTTACAGATAGTTGTAGATTTTTTATTAAATATTAAAGCTAATTTCTTCGCTCGCTACTTCAGTTATTTTAGATCGCAAATCATCTTCAGCATCTTTTATACAATCATCAATATCTCGAGGTTTGCTATAAACACTTAATCCAAAAGTGGTTGCAGCTTTAATTGAGAATCTACCATATACAATATCAAGCTTTGCAATTTCATCTTTTAGTTTCTGCATAACAATTTGAGATCCTTGCAGACTGGTTTCAGGTAAAACTAACAAGAATACATTACCTTCCCAACGTCCTACACCATCTTGTTGTCGTAAACGAGAGCGCATAAAGCCGGCCATAGTCCTCAAGGTTAAATCTCCTCCATCAGAACCAAACCTTTCATTAATGGATTTTAAATTAACAATAGAACACATCAAAAAGATAAATGGTTTGCGATTTCTATCAAATCTTGATGCTTCAAATTTTATTTTCTCAGTGATCTCTCTTCGATTAGAAATTTGAGTGAGTGGGTCTGTTGTTGTTAGTTTTTTCAACTGTACATTTGCATCTTCCAATTGCCAATTTTGATCTTCGATAATTTTATGAGAGAATGCTTTCTGTCGATATAAATAGTAAGCGTAAATAGTTACACCAGAGAGGATTACGCAGATAAAGATGATTAGAATTATAAAGGCTTTTTGCCGTTTAACTTCTAAATCTCTAAGGTTTGCAGATTGATGTAAAAGATCGAATTCTTTTTCCATTTTGCTGGTTTCATATTTAATTTTGAGTTCAGTAATAGTTCTGTTTGTTTGTTCCGAAAAAAGTTCGTCTTTTATTTCTGTGAACAATTTAAAGTAATTATACGCGTCTTCATATCTTCCAGTTCTGGCATAGAGTCGCGCAAGAATATTATAACTAGATTTTTGTAAATTTAGGTCATTAGCAAGAATTGAATATCTTAAGCCTTTATTCAAATGATTTAATGAAGATTGGTTATTGGAAAGCACATAGTTCAGCATTCCAAGGTGAAAATATGAAGAAGCAATACCATCATTATCTTCAATTCGAAGCATAATATCTAATGATCGTTTATAAAAGTCTATTGCTTCATCGTAACTTTTCAAGCCCTGTAAAACCATGCCGATATTGTTCAATGTTGTAGCCATTCCATATTCGTCATCAAGCTGCTCTTTAATGCCTAATGATTGCTGATAGAATTCTAAAGATTTCGCATAGTTTTCTGTGGAAAGATAGATGTTCCCGATATTATTAAGACAGCGGCTTGCAGCATTAAGGTCATCGATTTCGTAATTCAATAATAGAGATCGGTTGTAATAGTTAAGAGCATCATCCCAGTTCCCAATATTTTGATAAACAATACCAATATTATTTAAGGAACTCGTAATTCCCTTTTTATTTCCATTTTGTTCATCGATCTGCAATGATTCTAGATGGTATTCCAAAGCTTTTTCGTAGTTACCAAGACTATTATGGATATTTCCAATATTGTTCAAAGCTCTGGCTGTTCCTGTGCTATCGCCAAGTTGTTCATATAAACCTCGAGCTTGTTCGAAATATTGAATAGCTTTCGTATAATCATTTAGGTTTAGATACCCTAAACCCATACCATTCAATAACTCTGCCTTTTCACTATTTGGTAATTCGAGGTAATTTGTACTTAAAGTATCAACATTGGCTTGCGCTGCAAGCAGTAAACAAGAAGCTAAAATTAATAGCGTAACCGCAGTTTTTAAAAAATCCATATCAACCTACTCATCATGTTCCAGAGGAAAGCCATCTTTATTCCAGGCATTAATTCCCCCAACCATTTTATATGTTTTTGTAAATTCTAAATCTGCCATCATTTCGCATACAATATTCGATTTAGAACTCCAGCTACAATAAACTAAATAAACCTTTTTTCTATCAAGCTTTTCTATTTCTGTCTCAAAATTATCATAATCATAATCAATGTTTACAGCATTACTCAACCTGTTTTTCCCAAACTTAACTGGAGACCTAAGATCAATGATCATATAATCTTTTATGTTTTGTTTTGAATGTATATAATCGTTAAATTCCTTTGGTGTAAGATCACTGATAATATTTTCTTTGACCATTTCTTAAAACATCCTATTGTATATTAAAAAAGGTGATTCTTTCTTAACAAATATCACAAAATTATTCTGTTAGAGTCTAAATAACGATTCTCTAGGCAAATGAACCATTAATGAAAACGATTAAAGAAATAATTGATAGACTCTTAAAAGTCCGAAAATATTTTAATACCAATACCAGTCAGGATAGTCATCGGGATCCCAATCGTAGTAGTAATCCGGATCATATTCAAATCTTTCAGCACAGAAATATCGATAATCCTCAGCTTCATCATTAAGAATATCACGTATTTCGGCGCAACGATCGTAACTTTGTCTTAGACTATGGCCGTAAAAAGTCGCGTAGACTTTGTCTGTGTAGCTATCCACTAGATCAAATTCACCTGGGTCTTCATTACTGTACCTATGCAGAACATTATGATAAACATAATATGGATAACCATTATAGAAGTAAAATCCATTATCATAATTGAAATAAATCCTGACCCAAAGTCCTCGATATATATACTTTGCCGGTACTGTATAATGATATTGGATCGGATTATGATAGTGGATCTCTTGAACAACTTTTTTCTTTCTGTAAGGAACGTGTTTATATTTCTTCTTGTATTTACTCTGTTGATGATCAGAAGTATCAAACTTCACTTTTTTGATCTTTGAAGTTTTATCTATCTTCTTTAGATCGGTACGCTTCACAGGTTTCTTCTGATACTTTTTCTTTTGCTGTTCTATCTTCTTATCAGTATTTTTTTGAATCTTCTTTTCTTCTTTTAGCTGTTCGTTTTGTTTTTGCTCTTTTTGTTCGGTCTTATCGTGTTTCTTTTTGAGTTTAGATTCTGTTTTGTTTTGGGCATAAATCGTTAATGTAGTTAGCGATAAGATGAACAGAATTATGCCAATATTCCTTTTCATTTAAACTCCAGGTTATTAATCATTTGGTCATGACTTTTCGGATTATTCCTGCATATCTTCTTCTTTCTTTAATCCTAAGATCTCCAACAATATAGTTACACAGAAGTAATACACCAATAGCATAACCTGGCAAGACTTTCCAAATTATGAACTCATTACCAATATTTCTTATTGTAGTAATAACTGCGACAACAATAGCAATGCCTGCACATGCTAAAAATATTGAATTGATCAGTACTTCAAGAGATGCTTTTTTTTGATCCCAAGTTAACATCTTCTTTGTAAAAATTTGTTCTGCTGGTGTAAATTTTTGTTCATCTTTTTGTTCCATAAGACACTCCTTCACTTTTTTTCGACGCAAAATCAATTTAATGATATTATCGCTTTTATGTCAATCTAATAACAATTTTGGTTTACTACATAATAATTATTTAATAATAATAATATTGAAAGTACTAAATAAAATTTATTTCACAGATATCATCAAAACTACTGAGGAACAATAATTTCCCAATTGTTATCAATTATATTTTCTACAATTTTTATCTTCTTTATATATTCTGCTAAGATATTTCTCATTTCAAGATTCGACTTGAACAGAATTTCATTTTCCTGTGCTCCTGCTGCAGGTAGATGCCCACCTCCACCACTTGCTCGATAGCTATTCATAGCTACTTTGTATTCTCTTTCCATGTTCAATGGGTTGTCAGAGTTATTTAAAAGAAGATTACCAATTCTGCTACCATTTTCTTGGGTATAATCTATAGTATACGAAATTCCTTCTGCTATGTCGAAATTGTACCCTTTAATATTTGGATTTGTCTGCAATTTTCCATCTTCCCAGAAATAATATCGACTACTGTATTCTAAAAAATCCTTTATTTGCTGTCCGGTCATCGAAACAACATAAAGGTAGTTCTCATAAGGATACAACTTATAAATGTCTTTTACCTGAATCGGACCGGGTTCGATATTTACATTTGTATTAAAACAGGCAGCAAATGAGATATCTGCATCCGTATAATCTAATTGTGCATCATTTATTAATTGAACTAATGCAGTATCCTGCAAACGCGAATTTGCAGAAGAAAGTGTATCTTTTGAAGTGCCAATTTCTTTGTGAATATAATCTAACACCGGTTGATGATAGATTGATTGTAAATCTGTGAGTTCTGTGGATGGTTGGAGATCTTTTACTTCTTCTAACCAAGCAGTTTTTTGGTTTATCCAACAACTGTCAGCATTACTTTCTATCACAATTTCCGCTACACCAAGTTTTCTTCCCCAGGAACCGGAAATAATTTGTAGCGGAAAATTATCATCATTTGAAGTACTCTTAATTTTTGGTAATTCATTGTGAGAATGACCTCCAAAGATCAGGTCAAATCCAGATACTTGCGCGGCGACGATACCTGATGCATTATCAGTTGCTAATCCCATTAATTTTGTTTTTTCAGCACCGTCAGTTTCATCAAATCCCGAATGAAATACACCGATTAAAATATCCACCTGAGGTTTTAATATTTTTACGTATTTAGAAGCTGATTCAATCATATCTTGCCAAATAATTCCAGGATATAGAGAGTCATCTAACCACATGGGAATTGCCGGTGTGGTCAATCCCAGGATTCCAATTTTTAAACTATCTCTTTCAATAATTGTAAAGGGTTGGAAATATGTTGAGTCATTTTCCAAGACAGAATTAGCTGAAAGCCAGGGAAAATCTGATTGTTTTCTGCAACGATTATAAACATCTGGTCCCTGCTCAATTTCGTGGTTACCAACAGTAAAAGCATCATATTTCATAATGTTCATAGCTCTTATCATCGGATGTGCAGAAACCGTATCAATACGGTTGTAATAGTATGTGAGTGGAGTTCCCTGGATCATATCTCCGCAATCTACTAAAACAGTTTTACATTTATTACGATATTCCTTTATTCTGGTATGAATTTTAGCTAATCCACGGTTGACTGGTTCATCAAGAAAATAATCATAGTCAAATAGATTACCATGGATATCGGTTGTTTGAAGAATGTATAGAGTATCCAACTTTGTGGTTGTAGGATCTGTTTCTTCAGCTAGTAATAATCCCCAAAGAATTAGAATAACAACAATAAATAATTTCTTATACATAAGAGCTAAATTTCAATGCGATTTGCTGCAATTCGATCTAGGCATTGAGTTAATATATTTGAAATCTTCATTTGAAGACGTGCTGATTTATTTGATTGAAATTGTTTAATACAATATTTGCAATTGATAAATCCTGATTAGCATAATTTTCGTTTCGTAATGCAATGCAATACATACCAGCGTCTTTGGCAGCTTTTATTCCATTAGTGGAATCTTCAATCACAATACAATTTTCTGGATTTACATTTAATCTTTGCGCTGCAGCCAGGAAAATATCAGGAGCTGGTTTTCCTAATTTAACTTCTTCACAGCTTACAATTTCATCAAAATAATGATGAATGTTCAAATTATCTAAAATTGCATTGATCGTTCTTTTGGCTGTTGAAGATGCTAATGCTATCTTCAGCTTTTTATTATCACATTTATCTATAAAATCAATGAAGTTAGGCATAGGCGAAAGGTGTGTCATTTCTTTAAAACTTTTATAAACGATATAATTATTCATTGCTATAAGTTCTTCTATTGATTGATTAAGGTTTTTATTTCTTTTTAAAATCTGCCACATCAGGTGCATTCCCGCACCAATAAACTCATCATATTCTGACGGAGTGATAGAAATTCCTAATTGAGAATATATTTTATTCTGGATTTTAAAATAGATGGGTTCGCTATCGATGATTACACCGTCCATATCGAAGATAACAGCCTGCAGGTTATTCATAGATGCTATTTTTCAACTTTTACTGTAAGCCTGTTTCCGCCTTTTTCCAGACTGTAGTCTTTGAGTTTTTCTGCTCGGTTGGCAATATCCTCAGGTGTATCTTTAGGTTGAATGAGTGTAGCTCCTACAGATAAAGTGAACTTTAATTCTCCTAATCCAACTTGAATTGGTGTTTTAGAGAATTGTTTCATTAATCGTTTGCCCAGAAGTTCAATTTCGTCATCGTCAACTTGTACCAGGATAGCTATGAATTGATTCTTTGACCATCTTCCCATCGTATCAAATGGTCGGACTCCATTTTGCAAAGTACTTCCTATTTTAGAAAGTATCAAATTCCGAGTTTCTTCATTATAAGAAGCTTCGATTTTATCAAAATTATCGATTTCCATGATGTAAGTGGCAAATGTCCATTGATAACGAGTATACTCTTCTATTTTTGCTTGCAAGATCATTTTTAGATTATGCTGATTCGGCAGCTTGGTAACAATATCATAAAGTGTCTTATGCTGTGTTTGTGTTTCTTTAGTATCTATCGTGAAATAAGCATCATTATTTGTAAAGATGTGTGTAGCACCGACGATCTCTCCATTGGAATTGTACATGGGAGTGATTCGTAATGAAACATGAACATTATGGCCATCTTTATGTTTCAAAAAAGCTTCAGCTTTATAAAAACTTCCAGTGGCAAGTGTATTTCGCATGAGACAACCTGTTGTACATAAAGGGACACCATCTAAAGTAGTGTGTGCCAATATATCCTGAGAGCAGGTTTTGCCCATAACTTCTGAACTGAGATAACCTGTAATCAGTTCTGCACCGTTGCTCCAGTATTTAATTTTTTTCTTGTTATCTACGTAGTAAACACCTTCAAACAGGTTTTCCAACAGAGTTTGATAATTACTCTTCATTCATCTCTCCATGCAATAACTAAATTAATAATTTACACTATATATAATTAATATACAAAAAAATAAATAAAAATAAATAAAGTCAAACTAATATTTTTTTTGAACATTAATTTTAGAACGATATTTCTGAAACCATTGATTATATTCTTTTTGCAGAAATTTCCTTTTATATGCTGCTTTTTCGTTTAAGAAGTCTTCTTGGCTTGGTCTTTTTAGTCTCTCAACGTAATATAGTAGAAGTTGATTTTCGTTAATTGGAATAACTGGGCTGCAATAACCAGGTTCCCTGTCTAAAATATCATTCATTATATCATCGCTGAAATCAACCCCTGGGATTTCACTTATTAAAGATAGATCTTCTGCTTTCTTCCAACCACCAATATAGCGTAAAAGGGAATCAGGATTTACTCCTTTTATGATCTCAGCCCTTAAATTCGAAAAATAATTCCTGGCATTTTTAAACCGTTCGTTTGCAGCAAAAATATCTTCGATATGTATTTTTGATTCTTCAAAGCTTAATTGTCTGGCAGATCTTTTCTTCAATACAAATATCACAGCGTATCCCAGATCATTCTTGATTATACTGCTAAATTTTTCATTCCTCCAGATTCGCATTAAATCGATCTTATAATCTTTAATCGATCCAAGATGATCAAATTCCAGATCTACATTCTGAAATTGTGTTTTGAATATTTGCTCTGGTTGGAAATATTTGTTTAGATGACTGAAATAACTGGTAGAATCAAAAACTGTTCTGGCTGCATTTTGGGCATAATCATTTGAAAGCTTGAGTAGTTCATTATATTTGATTGTCTTTTTTAAGTCTTTAAAAGGTATCATTCCGGCTCTAAAATCTTTCATTTTTTTAACAATAAGCCAGCCGTCATCAAATGAGATTGGTTCCAGAATAACGTCATTAGAAGCATCTGACAAAATCGAACCAATTCTATCGGGAAGCTTTTCATATTCAATGATCTCATCATTTGGAAATCTGCTCTTTTGATCAAAACAATATTTTAACAAATTGAAATCAATTCCATTCTCTGTTTGCTGATAAATTACATTTGCCAGCGATTTTTCATAAACAAAGATCCTATCTAATTTTATAGATTTCTTTCGATAATAGTCATCAATATTCTCTTGGTAGATCTCCATTAATGTTTCATCGGATATTTTTTCCTTCATCTCAGTTACATTATCTGCAATCCCAAATATCACACCACCCAATTGCAAGCTATCTGCAGTCATGAAATCCTTTCTGTGGCTATTATAAAATTCTCTGTAATCTGTGGAATCAGATTCTGCAATATCAATAAATTTCGGCAGCTGATCTTTAATCTCTCGAAAATTAGGAATGTATTCGGGAAAGAAAGAATCTACCCAGAAAAAAACCAATCCGTTTTCTGTTGGGATAAATCCATGTTCAAGCTCTCGATTTATCAAAGAAGCAATACCGTCTTGTAGTGGGGAATTATTATGGAATGTTTCCAGGAAAATTATAGTACGATCCGATTTTAGATCATTTTCATCAGCAAGTTGTAGTAATGTCCTGTGGTCTTCAATATTATCTTCAATTTGCAGCCGCATATTATTAATAAATTCTTCATCATCTTGTTTTATGAATAATGATGATCTGGAAAGCTCTATAGTATTTACGACAGCAGCTTGAACAATAAACTTATCGATATGAGTATTAAAGTATTCATGATAATCATTTCGAGCATCTTTTTCCTCTAGTAGGAATTCTTTCCAAATTGCATTCGCTGTTTCTAATTCATTATCTCTGGTGATTTTATCGAAATCGATAACTTGGAATACTATGATACCTTCACCAAAATCAAATGGTTGAGAAAATTGTCCCTGTTTCATCTCAAAAGCAGTTTTTACAATTCCATCGGGAAGGTTGCCCAATGTTTCATCTATCGAAAGATAATTAGTCGCTATAACTGGATAAAACACTCTTTCTTCAGCCATCAATAAATCACGAAGCTGCTTAGATTTTTGCATTGCTTTAGCTGTGATTTCTTCATCTTCCAAAGCAAATCTGATATTGTTTAATTCCAATTCTCCCAAAGTGCTGTCTGCTAAGGCGAATTCATCTAGTTTTCTCTGAACACTTGGCGCCACTGCTAAAGTAAAATCATCTTTGAAAACAATGAAGAATTTAAGTTTAACTTTCTCTACTTTATCAAATTTTCTTTTATTGTGGAAATAATATTGATCTGCATCTTGCATTGATATATCTAAAGGAACATTTGTATCTTCTACATTTACAATAGCATAGCCCAGGTCAATTTCAGTATGCTCCAAAAAGTAATTTCGAAGAAGTTCATTATCTGAAATCTGAATTGAATTTTCGATTAATGTTCTGGTTTTATTAACCAGAATTTCTTTTTGCATCTCAGAAAGGATCTTTATACCATTTGAAGTCTGGCTGAAAGTTAAGTACTTGTTATGATCGAAAGTTCCATTTGTTTGAAAACGTACCATGTCGCCCAGTTGATGGCTGAAAAAAGCTTCCAATTCTGCTTCATCAACTGTAATATCATTTTCGTCAGCGTAATTTAAAAGAATATATTTTTTTACCAATCTCTCAATTGCCATTGAACGAACTCGAGAATAGCTTAAATTTTCATTTGACTGTATTTGTTCCATTTCCGAAGCCAGTTCAATATCTGATATTTGGTAAGAACCAACTATAGCAACATTTTCACTTATCAATAATGTAAAACTAAACAATAATACAAATAATATAAAATTTTTCATGCAACCTTTCCTATACAAATATTAATAAAACACATAATTTAAATGTTTAGTATTCAAGCAAGTACATTTTATAATAAAAGAAAAAAGAGGTTTGTACCAGTATTTAGTAACAGATTTTCAAAGCATATCATTGATTATGTCACAGTCTTCATCTGCTTTATCAAATTCTCCTAGTTCTCTATAACAATTCTCTCTTATCATAAAAGCATTAATAAAATCTGGTTCCAATTCGATAATATTATTACAATATTCAATTGCAGTTTGATAATCTTTGATTTCTTGATAAATCATCGCAATTGGGAATAGATATAAAGTAGATTCTGGATCTATCTCATGAGCTTTCAAATAATCTTGCAACGCATCCTGATACAATTTTCTGTTGTAGTAAGTGTTTCCACGAGAATAATAGATGTAAGCATCGCCCGGATCTGCTGATAATAGTTTGTCATAATCTTTTTCAGCAGCTTCATAATTTCCACTTTTCGCTTGAAGTTCAGCTCTTTTTATTTTGAACATCATGATATCTTTATTCAGATTAATTGCCTGGTTTATTGATTCTAATGCCGCTTCCGGTTGTTTCAGGTTCTCTAATATTTTACATTTGTAATAATAAGCCCAAGAATATCGAGAATCCATTTTCAAAGCAATTTCAATTGTCTTCAGGGCTTCGCTGTAATTATTCATTTGATAATAAGTATTTGCCAGTTCACAGTAGCTATCCGCTTTTTCTGGGAATTTTTCAATCATCCAAGTATAATATTCCTTAACTTCAATTAAATCGTCGGAATCTTGATGAGTTGATTTCCAATTACTTTCGGGCATAAAATCGTCTGCAGTTTTTAAACAATCTGAAGCTATTGTGCTGATCATACCATCAAAACGTATATAAGCTGAGAGAAATTCAGTGAAGTTATCGTACAAAATTCCCCATCCGGTTGGAAAATCTTCATGAAAAGCATCAAAAACTGGGGATTCATTTTCATTCGTTAACGGATTCAAAAAGATCAACAATTCATTAATCGGAGTTGTAGCCATAGGAATAACGGGATATACACCTTTCCAATTTCGATCCATCTTCCAATCTTTATCGCTAAGATCATCATAATATTGTCTAAGTTCAGTAGTTCCAAAGATCACGAGACTATTCCAAACAGTAGTTTCCATGCCACCTGGTTGTAGCATGATTTTCTTTAAAGCTTCATTACAGATAAAACCACCATTATATTTCAGTAAAAATTGTTTGTAAGAATTTGGAAGTTCAATATTATACAAGTATTCAATGTCGGTTAAAATATCTTCTGATACAGGATTATTGAAAAAGTAGTGTTCAGGATCATTTTTTATCTTTTCATCTAATGCATCCAGAATCTCTTCAATGGTTTTCATTATTTATTACTGAAGTCTATAATTTTTTGTTTATAAAATTTCGCTTTTTCTATTAATTCTGCTTCATCTACATTCACTAATTCTCTATTTCTCATTACTACCTTCCCATTCACAATGGAATCTGTGATGTTTTCTGAGGTAAGAGTGTAAACAAGCTGTGAAAAAGGATTATACAAGGGTTGACTTTGAATATTATTTATATCTACACATATCAAGTCAGCATTTTTACCAACGTCAATTGAACCGATATTTTTTTCTTTTCCTAAAGCTTTTGCACCACCCAGTGTTGCAATTTTCACCATTTGGCAAGCAGATAAAATTGTGGGGTCATTAATTAAAGCTTTTTGAAGTTTTGATGTTATACTCATCTCTTCTATCATGCTCAAGTTATTATTGCTGGCTACACCATCTGTCCCTATACTTAGATTTATACCTTTATCCAAATAACTTGCAAACGAATTAAAGCCAGAAGCAAGTTTCAGATTGCTGCTGGTATTAATCGATATTGATACTCCCTTTTCTGTTAAAATATTTTGTTCATTTTCATCCAGCCAAATCGCATGAGCAGCTACAACTTTACTTTCATAAAATCCCAGAGATTGCAGAAATTCTGCTGGTCTCTTGCCATGGATTTTAACGCAATCTTCCACTTCCTGTTTGGTTTCAGAGAGATGGATATGTAAAAGCAAATCAAGTTTTTGAGCTAAATCTTTTGCTTTTATCAAGTTTTCTTTACCACAAGTATAAATTGCGTGTGGAGCAATAGCAAAATCAATAAGAGCATTATCTTTATATTTGGAATTCATCTCTGTAATGTAAGTGAATATCTCATCAGCATTTTTGTAATTTGCGACAGGATAGTCCAGTACACCTTCTCCTAAAACAGCTCTAATTCCAACTTTATGAGCTGATTCAGCTGTTTGGTTTCCGAAGAAATACATGTCGCTGAAAGTTGTTATTCCATTTTTGATCATTTCGGAACATCCATGCAACGATGCATCTCTTACAAATTCAGGAGCTAGGAAATTGCTTTCTACCGGCCAGATGTGTTTAGACAACCATTCCATTAAAGGCAGGTCATCTGCCATACCTTTAAAATAACTCATTGCTACATGTGTATGGGTATTTACAAATCCGGGCATTACGATTTTGTTTGTTGCGTCTAATACTTCTTCAGCATCATATTTATTCCCGAAATTTCCAATTTCAATTATTTTGCCTTTATCAATAGCAATGTCGCCTATAGATGGCTCTTTATCGAAATATAGAATTAGTCCATTTTGAATCAATAAATCAATTTTGTGCATTAGTATTCCTTATAAGTATTTTTCTGCCATTTCGAATAATTTCATAAATTTATAGTTAGGGGTACTTGTTTTCAATTCGGATTGATTTGTAAGAATAAATTTAGCAAAATCTACTTGAATATTATCATAGGTTACAAAATTATCAAGATATTCAATATATTTCTTTATCGTTTTACTACTAAAATCTTCATTCATACTAACATCAAGAGCTCTGTCTGGTATTAATAATATTAAATGAATTGCCTTTAATACAGCACGAAATCTTATATCTTTGAATACCTCAATATTCTCGCTAATTGAAGGTTCAAATGTCTTGAAATTCTGTCTTGAAGTAGAGAAACTTGGTCTACTAGTATTAGCTCCTAATAGCATATTGTCGTAATTATAATTATTGTTTGCTAATATGTACATTCTATCTTCCAAATCCTTTAATTCAAAGAAAACCTTTTTTTTGAATTCAAACAGAATAATAAAATGAATAACGAAGATTACATTCAAAGAGTTTTCACCTTTCAATGATGGAATTAATTCTTCGAAATCTAAGCCTTTTCTTTGAATAAATTTAAGTGTAAGTAATTTATTAAGAACTTTTTTCAAATGTCTTGGAGTGATAAAGTCAATTTCATTTAGATAGATTTCAACCAAACCAACATTTATGCTTCTATCAGCAAAATAATATTCAAGAAACTTTCTAATAACTAAATTTTTTGGCATGTTAAAACTAATGTCAAATATTTTCTCTAAATATTCCACAGATTTTACTACATCTTTATATTTATGCTTTACTGCCTTTGTGACTGCATCTTTATCAATACCACAGAAGAAGATTGTGTTTTTTCCGTGTGAGAAAAAATGCTTTAAAGCAGTTAATAGATTCAAAATGTTTTCTGGTTCACACCTATCAAGATCATCTATGAAAATAATTATATGTTCTGCATCTCCTTTTAATAATTGCTTTTCAATATTTAAATAAGATTTACTGAATTCTTCAATTTTTTGATGATAAGACTTTCCTTCTTCTTTTTGTTTAGTTTCTTCTTCTATTCCTTTTATCATTTCATTTGGAGTTATTTGAATTATTGGTGTTTGAAATGAAATAGATTTTGCAAAGTTTAACAACAAACTTGCACTAACCTTTCTAAAGTTTCTGATGATGGCTTTACTTCTTTTACTTACTTTTTCTACAATTACATCAACAAGTGATAAAGAAAGATTGTCATCTTTTTCGTATTTCCATGTTTCAAAATAAATGGTTTTGTAGTTTGCTGCTTTCAGCTCTTTCTGAATGTACTTTATAAGACTTGTTTTACCAGTTCCCCAATCTCCATAGAGTGCTATGAGTTTATTGTCTTTCAATGATTCGGAGTAAGCATCAATAAAACTTACAATAGTATCACCTTTAGGAATTGTGTTGAAGAAATCTGTTTCAGGAGTTAATTCAATTGGTTGATTTGCTAATAATTGAGTTACTTTTTTCTCATTTGCCATATCATCTCCTACTCTCTAAAACATTATTGTCTGTTATTAAAAATCTCATTTGGCTTTATTATTCCTTTCTCTGTTATTATTCCGGTAATATATTTAGCAGGAGTAACATCAAAAGCAGGATTATAAGCTTCTGATCCAGGAGAACAAACCAGTATTTTATGCATTTCACCATTCTTATCTGGTCCGGTTTGATAAAGTACTTCTTCCTGACTGCGTTCTTCGATAGGAATGTCATTTCCTGTTAGACAGTTTTCATCGAATGTAGAAGTTGGTGCAGCCACATAAAATGGAATTCCGAATTCTTTAGCGCAAATTGCTTTTTCCAGGGTACCAATTTTATTAGCAACATCTCCATTGGCAGCAATTCTATCAGCTCCCACTATTACCATATCTATCTTGCCTTGTTGCATTAGATGAGCTGCAGCATTATCAGGGATTATCAAATGCGGAACTCCTTCGTTTTTCAGTTCCCAGGCTGTAAGTCGTGCTCCCTGGCTGCGGGGTCTTGTTTCATCGGCATAAACAAAAATGTTTTTACCAGCTTGATGTGCTAAATAAATGGGGGAGAGAGCTGTACCAAAATCTGTAAATGCCAGCCAACCAGCATTACAATGGGTCAAGATTCGATAATCATCTTTGATAAGTTCATTGCCAAATTCTCCGATCTTACGGGAATCTTCCGCATCTTTATCGGCAATGGCTTGCGCTGCTTTAATTGCAGCTTGAACCGGATCGGAAGAATTTCGTGCAGTATCGAAAACTCTGTTTGTAGCGTAAAATAGATTCTGTGCAGTCGGTCGAGTTGCTTCGATTTCTATTTTTGCTTTTTCCACAAATTTCCAAAAACCATCTTTTGGCGCTTGTAGAAATGCTTGAGCTAGAGCAAACGCTGCAGCAGTACCGATGGCACCCGCACCTCGCACCAGCATTTCTTTGATTGCCCGACAGGTTTCTTTATAGCAGTTTGATTCGAAGATTTCAAACTTGAAAGGTAATTTATTTTGTTCTATTAAAAATACGGATTTGCCTTCCATCCATACGGTTCGGTAGTTTTTGTTGTTAACTATCATATTATTTCAATTACATCATTCCTTCAGGGAAATTCTCAAAAGGAGTGTTTTTAAGAATTTCTTCTGCAATATTCTTTATAGATGCATTCCATGTGTCAATCGTCATTCCAAGGCAAAAGTTGTCGGGCTATCTACTTTCCCAAATGATACAACTCGCTTTTGATTATTGTCCCATAGAACAAAATTAAATTGATGACAAAGTTTTGGGAATGATCCTCCACCGCCTACCCAGGATCCACCCATGCCATTAGCATTCGAAACGAAAGATTGAGTTTGAGAAACTGCGTCTGTGCGATAAACTTGATAATCTTCAATGAATAGAACGAAATCTCCATACACAGAATCTGTTTTTGCTACCTGCCCATCATCTGGAATGCTCATATAGATTTTTTCTTTCTTAGCAACATCAAAGACACTTGCTGAAAAATCATCTCTATTAATAACTTTTGTAAATGCTACTTCTTCAAAAGTAGAAAGTTGTGCCATTTTTCCTATAAAATTAAATTCAAAATAATCATGGTATATTTTTTTGGGATTGCCTTCACCCAGATCATCGGTAACATCTTTGGGATTACCGATGAATAAATCCAATTCGGCAACCACCAGAGTTTTACCTTCATTTCTCACTCTCCTCTTTCTTTGTTTTCTTCATCCAAAAATGCTTAATCTCACCAAACATTATTTCACCTTCTTTGAAAATCTCGTATCCTTGTTTTTTGTAAAGATTAACTGCTTTCTCCCTTGCTTTCAGGATAATTTCTTTAGCACCATTTTGAAAAATCTTCTTTTCCAGCTCAATTAGTAACTTTGATCCGATTCCCTGTTTTTGGAATCTCTCATCAACAGCCATCCAGCGGATCTGAGCCTGGTCTTTAGATGTGAAATGAGCACGTCCACAACCAATGATTTCTCCAAGCTTAAATGCTGCAACATGGATACTTTCTTCTTCCAGATCATCTTTTTCTGATCCTCTCGGCATGTTCCAGGGTTGGCGCATAATTCGCCACCGCAATAAATAATATTGCTCGAATTCTTCTTCAGTTTTTGGTTCTCGAATTTCGATACTTAAATTCATCTTCAATATCTTAGCATATCCAGAAAACTTTCAATCCTAAGTTTAGTTCTGGCATCCAATTCTCCCGGTTGATCACCTTCAATAGTGAGAACAGGAACGTCCACATATTTTTTAATAAGGATATTATCGATCTGGCGGTGGCAAAAGGATTGTGAATAACTGATCACTGCATCCAGATTCCGTTTTTTTATCTCAAATTTCATATCTTCTAAACGATCAAAAATGGAGTATGGATAAGTGTATTTTAAGTATTGATCAACCAAATCTTCTTCCAGATACGGCATGGAGAATTGACGCTGAATTTCATTGAAAATTATGTTAGTTTTATTTTCTAACAGGAAATCATAGAAATCTGTAATGATAGGAGGAACGCCCAAAAATCCCAGCCGGAAATCTATTTCTAATGGAATACGATTTTCTGCTTCCAATAGAAATGCATCTAGTCGCTTTTCGAAATCATCTGGGTTACCGTTGAAATCGGAAGAATTTACCAGCCAAAGATGGTTTTCCAGACCAGTTACTTTGTTTTCATTCCAGGTAAGTTCATCTAATCTTATCAATTTTTTTCTGATTTCATCAAGTCGTGATTTAACTTTCAAAACATCAGAGTGCTCAACTTGAAAATAATTTTCCAATTTCTTGATTTCAGCTTCCAATTCTTTACGATCACGATTGTAAGAAAATGAAAACGGGATTACTTCGATGCTTTTATCTTTGAGAGTTTCCATTAGTGAATGTGTATTGGAGCAGTCACCTTCTACCACACCGATCACAGCATCGATTTCAGAAGAATGAGCCACGCTATACATTCCTTTTATCCAGCTGCAGATATTGCGCGGATATCCCTCAAATTCAGCTTCTTCCACAAATTTTTTAGTGTTGCCGGTTACAAAAATATTATTCAGATCTATTGGTTTATGTCCTGCAGCGAATACTATTTCCACTGGAAAAGAAGTTGTAAACCCAATGTTCATTTTAGCTCCTAAATTTCTATACAAATTTCGCTTTTATTCTGTGAGTTCTAAATACTCGTGTTCCAATTTGTCTAGGTCAATTTTAAGAAAATTTAATTCTACTTTTTTGTCTCTGACCTCTTTATTTAATGATTTTACTTTTTTCTCATTTCTATATGTTTCTGGATTGTGAAATCTATTTTCCAAATCTGAAACTACTAAACTTAGTTTTTCGATTTTAGTGTTTTTTAACTCAATATCATTGTACAATTTCTCAATAACTATTGGATTAATTTCTTTTGGTTTTGATTTCTTTTTTGCGCTTTTCGAAGTTTTAATCGTTTCTCCCTTTTGTGTGAAAAGTTCTTCCAGAGAAAGTTCAGTTTCTTCAATTGTGTTATTTATAAAGAACCATTTACGCGAAGCAATTTTATCGATGAAGTAAGTGTCGTGAGAAACAAAGATAATCGTTCCCTCATAGTTGAGAAGAGCTTCTTCCAGGCTGTTGATCATGTTTATGTCAAGGTGATTAGTTGGCTCATCCAGTATAAGAAGATTTGGTCGTTGATGAATGAGTTTTGCCAGATATAATCTGGCTTTTTCTCCACCGCTTAATACACCAACTTTCTTTTCTACATTATCACCACGAAAACCAAAACGAGCCAAGTAAGTGAGTACGTAACCTCGTGTCTCCATCGGAGCTAATTTCCATACAGTTTCCTGAACCGTAAGCGAATCATCCAAAACTAAATGCATTTGATCATAATAACCAATTTGCAGGCCAGCTCCGATTTTTGCTATTCCTGAGAGTGGTTTAATTTCATCATTTAGGAGTCGAAGCAAAGTAGTTTTGCCACAGCCATTTTTCCCTAGAACAGCGATTCTATCTTGATAATCTACACGAAGATTCACATTGTTCGCTAAGGATTTGTTTGGAAAACCAAATTGCAGATTTTTAAGAACATAAACATCATTTCCGCTGCGACGCTTGGTTTTGATGTTCAAGTTTATCGATTTACCTGTTCTGGGCTTTTCGATTTCGTCTATCTTTGCTCTTCTTTTTTCCAGCTCTTTTGCTCTCTTGAACATCACTTCACTATCCCGGGCACGGCCCCAGATGCGGTATTGTTTGATTTGGTCATCCATCCTTTTCAGCTTTTTTTGCTGGTTTTTATATTCCTTTTCCTGCAGAATAAATCTACGTTTAGATTCTTCACGATAAAAAGAATAATTTCCTCCATAATGCTGTAAGTTTTTATCTTTTATTTCAATTATTTTTGCTACAGTTGAATCCAGAAAAAACCTGTCATGCGAGATGATTATATAAGGTTTATTTACTCTATTTAAATACCCGGATAACCAGTAGATCATTTCAATGTCGAGGTGGTTTGTAGGTTCATCCAATAGGATTGCATCATAAGGCTGAAGCAAGAATTTAGCTAATTGGATTCGAGTTTTTTCTCCTCCACTAAATTTTCCAACTTTTTGTTTCCAGACTGTTTCGGGAAATTTCAAATTAGTGAGGACCAGTTTCATTTCTGTTTGGAAATGGTATCCACCTTTCAATTCAAAATCTTGTATCAAATGTGAATATTGTTGCATCATTTCTTCACTATGATCTGTCTCAAGTTTTTGTTCAGCTTGTTCAAGATTCTGTTTTGATACGATCCAATCCTGCCGTGATTCCAAAACACATTCAACTAATGTTTGTGATTCATCAAGTTCTGGCTCTTGTGTTAGATAAACTAGCTTCTTTGTTTTGGCTAAATGGACAGTTCCTTCTTTTGGTAAAATCCTATTCATAATGATCTTGAACAGGGTAGTTTTTCCTGAACCGTTGATTCCAACTAATCCAATTCGACTATTATCTTCAAGAGAAAAGCTGATATTTTTGAAGATGTCTTCATCTCCAAAATCATGTGAAATATTCGAAAGACTTATAATGCTCATAATTTCCTCAAAACCTAAATTTCTTAAATAATTATATATGTCAATTCTTGTGTGAAAAATAACTTGTCACGGAAGAGTTGATTTTTATTTGTGTCTTCAGTCGGGATGTAGCGCAGCTCGGTTAGCGCGTTCGCCTGGGGGGCGAAAGGTCGGAGGTTCAAATCCTCTCATCCCGACCATTAATAAAAGGTAAATATGCCAAATATAGATAAAATTTATAGAGTTTTAGAAGATCAGTTCAAAACCTTTCAAACACCTGTTGTAGATTTAATCGAGATTCAAACTAAAGATCCGTTTAAAATTCTTGTTGCTACTATTTTAAGTGCAAGAACCAAAGATGAAACTACTTCAAAAGTAGTTGATCTTCTATTCAAGCACGTAGAAAAACCTGAGGATTTTGATAAATTCACAGTTGAAGAAATTGAGGACTTGATCTATCCAGTTGGTTTCTTCCGGAACAAAGCAAAATACCTAAAAGAACTTCCTGCTGTATTGAATAGCGAGTTTGAAAATATTATCCCGGAAGAGATCGATGAGCTGGTTAAATTACCTGGAGTCGGCAGGAAAACTGCCAATCTTGTTAGAGCTGTTGCCTTTAAGAAACCTGCAATTTGTGTTGACATACATGTACACCGAATTTCAAATCGCTTCGGATATGTGGATACAAAGACGCCGTTTGAAACTGAGATGGCTTTAAGAAAGAAGTTGCCCGAGAAGTATTGGCTAAATATCAATTCTTTTATAGTAGCTTTTGGTCAGAATCATTGCACTCCACGTAATCCGAAATGTAACTCATGCCCGATTTATGATGAATGCAAACGGGTAGATGTTGAGACGAAATATCAAAGGAAATAAATGAAAATAGTTAGTTGGAATGTAAATGGATTAAGGGCAGTTCTTAAAAAGAATTTCTTGGAATATTTACAGCAGGCTGATCCCGACGTACTTTGTATTCAAGAAACTAAACTTCAAGAAGAACAGATCCCGAAAGAAATTCATGAATTAGATGGTTATTATAAATATTGGAATTTTGCCGAGAAAAAAGGCTATTCTGGAGTTGTTGTTTTCACTAAAGAAAAACCGATTTCAGTCGAGTATTCCATTGGTGATGCTGAATATGATAGAGAGGGTAGATTACTTCTTTTGGAATTCAAAGATTTTTCTTTAATAAATTGTTATTTTCCCAATGGTCAGATGAGTGAAGAAAGACTACAATACAAGCTTAATTATTATGATCGTATGTTTGACTTAATACAGAAGATCAGAGAATTGGGTAAAAACTTAATTGTGTGTGGTGACTTTAATACTGCTCATAAAGAAATTGATCTAGCTAATCCAAAGCAAAATGAAAAAACTTCTGGATTTTTGCCAATAGAACGAGTCTGGCTTGATAAAATTATTGGATCAGGTTGGGTTGACACTTTCAGGGAATTCAATCAAGAAGCTGATCAGTATTCCTGGTGGACATATCGGTTTGGCGCACGCGAAAGAAATGTAGGCTGGCGCATCGATTATTTTTTCACAAATAAAGAAAACATTAAAAATATAAAAAATGCATTTATAAAACAAGAAATCATGGGCAGTGATCACTGTCCACTAGGTGTGGAGATATAATGGAAGGAATTCTAGAGGCATTGGAGATATAAATGGAAAATAAGCAAATTGATATATTAGATGTTCTATTAGTTCTAGCTAAACATAAGAAATTTATATTTTGGACTACCTTGCTTGTAAGTATAGCTGCTGTGGTTTTTAGTCTTATTTCACCAGAAATTTGGACTTCAACAGCCTCGATATTGCCTGTTGATAACCAAGTGTCGAGTTTTTCATTTAACTCGGCTTTATCTGGTTTACAATCATCATTGTTGGGTTCTTCTTATTCTAGTAGTGGAGCTAATTTAGTAACTGTAATGAATAGTAGGACTTTTAGCGAAGATGTTATAAAAAAGTTTGAATTAGTAGATTATCTTGAAATCTCGAATCCTGATTCATTAATAAGAATGCATGAAGCACTTACGATATTTGGGACTGAAATGAGATCAATAGGGTTAGATGATGAAACAGGATTAATTAATATTTCTATAAATTCAAAAGATAAATACTTATCTGCTGAAATTGCGAACTACTGCATAACAATGATAGAAGAATACAATCAAAAAACGAGTAAAAGTAAAGGTAGAGAAAAAAGGATTTTCATAGAAGACAGGATATATGAAATTGAACTTGAGATTGATGAACTTTCACAAAAACTATTAAAGTTTCAGAAAGAAAAAAAAGTAATATTACTAGATGAACAAGTAAAAGCAGTGATAGCTTTATTTACCAAATTAGAAGCTGAAAAGAATTCAATTGTAATGGAAAAAGAATTTTTAGAGAAGAGTCTAGGCAATGATTCACCACAAATTAATGCTATTAATGATCGATTGTCGATTATTGAAGACAAAATTAACTCATTGAAAAGCTCATCTGAAGATGTTGACTACATATTTGAACTTGATGAAGTTCCTAATATGACCCTAGAATATACATTTATTATTACACAACTAGAAATAAAACAGAAAATATTTGAATTTTTGTACCCACAACTTGAAAAAGCTAAATTAGAAGAAATTAAAGATCTTGCTACAGTGGAAGTGATTGATTTTGCGAAACCAGCTGGATTAAGATCCAAACCCAGAAGAGCATTGCTTTGTTTAATTGCATTCTTTATGTCATTGATACTTAGCTCTTTGTTAGTCATATTTCATCAGGCTCTAAAGAAAAAAAGCATTCAAGTATCATTGATAAAAGATGAATTATTTAGTCAAAAGAAGTAAAACTAATTACATTCCATACTTAATTGCTACATTATTTATAGTAGCGCTATCTTTATTTGTTGCAGATAAAATTCAATCAATTGATTACTCGACATTCGCTAAAATCGCTATTATTTTAGTTTTTTTTATTATATATTTTATTTTCAATGAAATTACGATACTTAGTCTTTTAGTGCCTATTAGTTTCGTTTATATTAGACCTGCAAACTACCTTTTTTATTTCTCAGTGATTCTAATTTTATTTATTTTTATAATACAAAGAATTAGACACAGAAATTTCAAACTTCAATTGCCATATTTTTCTTTATTTTCCATTGTTGTATTTTTTGGGATAGTAGCTACTTATAAAGCAACATTGCTTTCTGAGGGTATCCACAATTTCTTTATAATAGTCTTGACTCCTTTCATTCTCGTTACAGTAATTTACAACTCGAAACTTACATATAAAGGTATGATAAAATACTTTCAGTATATTGTTTTTACTGCAACAGCAGTTGGTTTCTTAGGAATTATTATAGCAATATTAAATCCATTAGACCGAATAGGATCAACTTGGAATACTGCCATGACCATAAATGCATTCTATCTTTTCAATTTCTTTGTTTCTTTAGGATTGGCTTTCAGAGAGAAGAGAAATACTCAGAAATTGCTGTTTTATTTTTGCGCATTAATAATTCTCTTTGGAATGTTGTTTACATATACCCGTATGGCTCTTTTAAGTGTAGTTTTCGGTGGATTTTTGCTAGCAGTCAGATTTAAGGAAATTCGAAGATATGCTTCATACATGTTATTCTTAATGGTTATGTTTATCCCATCGTCGATGATGGAAAGAGCTGGAAAAAATATATTTGAAGATTCTTCGGTAATTATTAGGTTTTTCGCATGGATTCATAGTTATAAAGTCTTTATACAGAATCCAATTTTTGGAATAGGTTTTGATACTTGGAAAAATACATATGGGAATACAATAGCATTTGATTGGTTATATGCGGAGCATCCTCATAATGCTTTTTTAAAGATACTTCTTGAGCTAGGTATTTTTGGAATGCTTTCGTATTTTTCTATAATTTTTGGTATTCTTTATAAGTATAGTAAAATCATCAAGAACTTACCTGATTATGAATTTTATTATACGATATTTATTGCAATTTTAGCTGTTATTTTTTCATGTTTAACAGATGTGTTCATTACAAAAATATCAATAACAGTTTTTTTCTGGATCACAATAGCAATTATGTCAAAAATGATTTCAATATATAACTTAGGAGAAATCAATGCCTGGAATACATCTATTGCAAAAGAAGAATAGCATTTACAAATTTCCGAACAATCAACTCTCGAATAATGATTGTGGTAGTAACTATATTCAATCAGTATTATTCAAGAATGATTCTTTTTTTGTGGTCAATTCCTCGTATGAAGATTATCCTGTTTCACATGTAAATCTCAATAATATCTTAATTGTAATAGAAGGATATATTTACAACACTGAAAAAGAAAAGATTTTTGATTATATTTCAGAAATGCAGAAAAACAAAACCTTGTTATGTACTGATGTAGTGGCAAAAAGACTTGAGAAAGTAGATGGCGATTATATTATATACATTATTAATACTGAAGTTAATGAAATAGTTATTATTAATGATCAGTTAAAACGTTTACCACTATATTATTTTGAAAACAAAGACTGCTTAATTTGCACAAGAGACTTGAAGTTTATTACTTCTAATATTAATGTAACATTGAATAAAAAAGGATTGATTGATTATCTTCTATTTATGGTTCCAAGTGGCAATGAGACACTCCATGAGAATATATTTAAATTAGACTGTGCATCAATTTTATATTCAACAGAGAATAAGTTTGAAATACAAAACTACCATGTTTGGAACTATCAAGAACAGATTTACAAAAAAAACTCTTTTCAAAGAAATCATGAAATTCTTACTAAAATATTAGTAGAAGGTATGAAAAACAGAATTTCCAAGATAAATGGCAAAAATATTAATGTTTTACTAAGTGGTGGGCTTGATTCCAGAACAATAATTGCAATGTTAAGCAAATATGATGAATTTATTCAAACCCACACCTTTTTGTTTGCCGATAAGAGTAATCTAATAGACTACCAGAAATCTAAAGAAATTGCGTCTCTTGTCGATTTCCAGTGGAATGGCTATTATATTGAAGATGTAGACGAGGAAAATATTAGAAAACTCATTAATCTCAAAGATGCAATGAATTATGCAGGGGTTGCAAATATTCTCTCTTTTTTGGAAGTAATTACCAAAAAAAATGAACAATATTATACAGGTGATTGGGGAAGAATTTTTAAAAATGATTTTCCTAGAGAGAAAATATATAATTTCAAAGAGTTAATTGATTATATTGTAAATAACAAAGCAGTGTTTAAACCTGAAATTGTTGCTGAAATTTTGAACATACCACTTGAAAAAGTTTACGATAGAATAAAAGAGATTGTTTCTAGTTATCCTGAAACTAATTTTAAATATAAATATCTGCATTTTCTATATCATGAACGTACATTGAATTGGCTGCAAGAAGGTGAAGATAGAAATAGAAAATATTTTTGGTCTGCCACTCCTTTTTCAAATCAGCTATTATTTGATTATGCCAAAAACATTAATCCTAAACAAAAAATTAGTTATAAATTATATAAAAAGATTATTAGTAATATTGACAGTAGATTTTTAGATATATCTTATGAAAAAATTGATGATATTCGATCATTAAAGTTTGTAATTTCAGATAAGATCAAACTATTATTAGGTTTTTCACCAACCATAAAAAGGATCTTAAAAAAAAATAAAAAGAAAGAGAAAAAGTATTTCGAAGATAGTAATGAATTTATAAAACTATTTCGCAGTAATAGAAATATGGATATTTTTAAACTAAATCCTTCTAGAAATTATACTAAAACAGAGATATTTACACTTGTAAGCTTATTAGAATATACCAGATAATGAAGCAAGAAATCAATCTAAAAAAAAATGTGTCGATTGCTGTATTTGTAAGAATTCTGTCTATGCTTATAGGTTTTATTGTAAGTATTTATATAACAAGGTATTTAGGTGCTGAGATTAAAGGCAAGATGTCTTATTTCCTTACATTATCTGCTACAATATGGATGATCTTAGACTTAGGATTTCACAAAAGTTTATCGTATATCTTAGCAAAAGATAATAGAAAATTAAATTCGATTTTCTCATTTTCTGTATTTCTTCATATTTTTGATATTGTTTTATTAATCATGGTTGTTACTTTCTTCAAGGATTACTTCTATCAAAAATTAGAAATAACGAATCCCAACTATCTTGTCTTCTTCATATTATTTATTGCCATAACAAGATTTGGTTTTGTGATTAAATTTATTATGTTGGGGATTGATAAAATATTATGGCAGAATTTCTTAAAAATATTGCCTATTATTACTTATATAATCCTGTTTTTTTT